>Ga0129333_10002760_pt1 | contig 16388 bp, 13 predicted proteins | sample CPB6_08_DNA_FD_94474 | JGI IMG/M metagenome (GOLD analysis project Ga0129333, IMG submission 94474) | Freshwater to marine salinity gradient microbial communities from Chesapeake Bay, USA - CPBay_Sum_0.6_0.8_DNA | ecosystem: Environmental > Aquatic > Marine > Coastal | place: USA: Chesapeake...
CTACCTATATCAGTAAGATTGACATTCCGTGCCCCTGCTGCTTCCAATTGTGATGTTAAACTATTAACAGTCGCACTAGATGGTCTTGTAAAATTAGCAGGTTGAGTTGCTGTAGCAGTTTGACCAGTTGGAGCAGTAACTGTAATAGTTTGCAGGTTAGTCTCAGTATCTAAAACCGTAGTAACTGTAAAACCTAAGCCTGAAGTACTCGTATTTGTATATTGAGGCATGTTATCTTTGTATCCTTAATTATATTTATGATAAATAAAAGCACTACATTTTCCCTTTTCTCCCCTAAAACTGTTGCAATTTTGCAACTTCTATGCTACATTGCTAGCAAATTATAAAAGGAACCTATGACTTTACCTACCAAAAAACCCGTCAATTATCTTAACAATAAAGATATATTGAAGGAAATTCATGAAAGCAAAACAACATATTGTTACTACACAAAACAAGAATACAACCGTTACGATTATATTGTGGACATGCCCCATGAAACATTAGAAAAGTGTTTTGAGCATGCTAACAAACCAGAAATTATTCAATTAGCCAAAGAAAATCGCGCAGCTAGGTTATCAGTAGAAACCGGTGAAAAAGTTGACCCGAACACTATACTAACTACCGATTTAGTCTTTAGAGTTATGACTTGGGATCATATTCCATTGAGTCAGAAACAGCCCAGAAAAACTGTAAAAAAGAAAAGCGCCAAAGACATATTTGACTTTGACGAGCCGGATCCCGATGAAATCTTTGCAGATTTAGAAGATAGCACAACTAAAGATGAAGTAGATGATATGGTTCATGTCAAGGTTAATTTCCCACCATTTCAACACTACAAAATTGACGAAACCAATACATTTTATTGTGTCGGAAAGAGTCATTGGACCGGTGGTTTAAAGATGGGTCAGTTCAGCAAAGACCACGGTAAAATTACCAATAAACTGGCTCGCATGTATATTATGATGTGCGAAAAGTACGCCATGAAGTATAACTGGAGAGGTTATACATACAATGATGAAATGCGTAACAGTGCCATTCTTCAGTTGACTTATGTTGGTTTGCGTTTCAACGAAGCCAAATCTAGTAACCCGTTTGCTTACTACACCGCAGCTATTACCAATAGTTTTTGCCGTGTATTGAATACTGAAAAGCGTAATCAAAACATCCGTGATGACATTCTAGAACTAAATGGACTTAACCCAAGTTGGTCTAGACAGGGTGCAGGCGCCGGTGGCGCAGTCATGTTTGATGAGTAATTAAATATAGTTCCAGTTAGTAAATTTTTCATGCTTACTGGAACATCTTTTTGATATGGTGCTAGGATTCAGATTTAATCGCTCGGCGGCCTCTTTAAGCGACGAATATTCTATTCCATTTATAGTAACCTTCTTAAATGTTCTTTTGCGTTGTTTCATCTTCTCTAAGTACTCCAAATTTTTCCAAAGTAGTTTTCTTTTAGAAGATGCTTGTTGTTTATAGCCGGCGCAGGACCACAATTTCTTAGCACCATCGCTTGATTTTTTCTTATTTTCAAGTTTGGACATTTCTTCAATAAGATTTTTCTGTCGCAATTTCTTAAGCATTTCAAAAACACGAGAATTAATTTTTATAGCTCTTGCATGGTTTTTAGATGTCCAGCATATGAATGCAGCCGCAGCGTGAACCATTTTTGCTTTATTGTTGTTCTCCGTCATCCGAGTTAGAAGAACATGACAGATATAATGTTCGCGGGCTGTTAATCTAACAAGATTAGATGGTTCATTGGTTCCGCCCAGTGACTTCGGTATAATGTGATGTTTTTCTGTATAACCTGAAATTTTTCTGTTCCTGCTGCGCTCTATTATCTTGTAATAAACAGAGGTGTATTTATTGTTTATAAATATCATTGCTGTGATTCCTTTTCAATCGTAGAGAGGGTGGGTACGACCAATACCGCGATCCTCATTTTTATTTATCATCGGGTAAACTAATTCTTTACACATGGCATAATCTAATGTAGAATATACGATATGGCAAATTTATTTAAAAAAGCAGCGGTAATGACCGATCTTCATGTTGGTTTAAAAAGCAATAGTGTTCAACATAACATTGATTGTTTAAATTTTGTAGAGTGGTTTTCTACCACTGCCAAATTAGAAGGATGTGATACGGCAATAATATGCGGTGATTGGCATAACCATCGTGCTAGTATTAATGTACATAGTTTACATTTTTCTATGCAGTGTTTAGAAACCTTGAGTAAAAACTTTAATCAAGTTTTTTTTATAACCGGAAATCATGATTTATATTATAGAGATAGACGGGATGTCCACAGTGTGGGTTGGGCAGGTTATTTAGATAATGTACATATTATTAATGATATTTTTACAGATGGGAATGTTACTCTATGCCCTTGGTTAATGGGTGATGAACTACAGCGAGTAAAAAAAATAAAATCTAATTATATATTTGGCCATTTTGAATTACCTAATTTTTATATGAATGCTCAGGTGTTGATGCCGGAACACGACGGATCCATAACAGAAAATGATTTTAGTAACACCGGAATGGTATTCAGTGGTCACTTTCATAAACGTCAAGCCCGTAAAAATATTTGGTATATTGGTAATGCGTTCCCGCATAACTATGCTGATGCAGGAGATGATCAACGTGGTATGATGGTACTAGAATGGGGTCAGGAGCCTGTATTTCATAGCTGGCCACGACAGCCCGTTTACCGTGTACACAAACTCAGCGAAATACTAGAACAACCAGAAGGCTATCTTTTGATTGACAGCCATGTTAGAGTACATCTAGACATTGAAATCAGCTATGAGGAGGCTAACTTTTTGCGTGAAACATGGATTCCCGAATATAAGTTGCGTGAAATGACATTGATACCAATGAAGTTGGAACAAGCAGAAACTCAAGGACACGATGGGCTTAAGTTTGAAAGCGTTGACCAGATCATATTAGATCAAATCAATAGTATTGAGAGCAAAAGCTTTGACAAAAAGATGTTACTAGAAATTTATAATAACCTATGATTGTATTAAAGAATATTACCCTTCGGAACTTTTTAAGTATTGGACAAGTTACACAGGCAGTTGACTTTGACAAAAAAGATTTAACATTGATTCTAGGTGAAAACTTAGACTTAGGTGGCGACGGTGCCAGAAATGGTACCGGTAAAACCACATTGATTCAGGGTCTATGCTATGCGTTGTTTGGAGTTCCGATCAATAATATTCGCAAAGACAATTTGGTTAACAGAACAAATGCCAAAGGCATGTTGGTTACATTAGAGTTTAATGTTAACGGTACTGACTACAAAATTGAGCGTGGTCGTAAGCCAAACATTCTTAAGTTCTATGTAAATGATGTTCAACAAAAAGCAACCGAAGACCAGCAGGGTGAAAACAAAGAAACACAATCTGCTATTGAGCGTGTGTTAAGCATGACTCCTGACATGTTCCGTCACATTGTTGCGTTGAACACATATTCAGAACCTTTCCTTGCATTAAAATCTAACGAACAACGGGACATCATTGAACAACTGTTGGGTATTACTTTGCTTTCAGAAAAAGCTGAAGTTATCAAAGACTTGATTCGTCAGAGTAAAGACGGCATCCAACAAGAAGAATTCCGTATTAAGGCAGTAGAAGAAGCCAACAAGAGAGTTAAAGAACAGATTGACAGTCTAAAGCGTAGACAAAAGCTTTGGCAGTTAAAGCATGACGAAGATTTAGAAAAGCTTGCTACTCAGTATACAAGATTGAGTCAAATCAACATTGAAAATGAACTACAGGCTCACAAAGATTTAGCTACATACAACCAACAGGTTGTACTGAAAACTGCATATGATAGTAAAGTTGATAGCCTTAGAAAAGATATTGCCAAAGAAGGTAAAAACTATACAAAACTAGAAACTGAAGTTAGTACGCTCAAAGATCATAAGTGCTATGCTTGTGGCCAAGAGTTCCATGATGAACAGCATACTACAGTGCTGAAAAACAAATATGATCTTTTGGTTGAAAGTGAAAATCTATTAAAAGACTATAAATTTCAATTAGATGAACTAGTTGCTAATCCTGTTACAGTCATGGAAGAACCCACGACTCATTATAAAACAGAAGCTGAGGCGGTCAAGCATAGTTCAGAGGTTGATAACTTAATCACTCAGATAGAACAAAAAACACAAGAAACTGATCCATACGGAGAACAAATCTCTGAAATGGAAAGTCAGGCATTGCAGGAAGTTAATTTTGATAGGATAAATCAAATCACACGAACCATGGAACATCAAAAGTTCTTACTTGATTTGTTGACCAGCAAAGATAGCTTTGTCCGTAAAAAGATCATTGATCAGAATCTAAGCTATCTGAACGCAAGATTAACGCACTATCTTGATAAAATTGGTTTGCCGCATCAAGTTGTATTCAAAAATGATTTACAAGTTGAAATTACAGAGTTAGGTCGTGAACTTGACTTTGATAACTTAAGTCGTGGTGAACGCAATAGATTGATTCTTGGTTTAAGTTTTGCTTTCCGTGATGTATGGGAAAATCTCTATAGCCCAATAAATACACTGTTTATTGACGAACTTATTGATTCAGGTTTAGATACGATAGGTGTAGAAAACTCTATTGCTATTCTTAAAGACATGAGCCGTCGTAGACATAAATCAATTTGGCTAGTATCACACCGTGAAGAACTTGCGGGAAGAGTACCAAATGTATTAAAAGTCGTAAAAGAAAATGGTTTTACATCATACAACACAGCAGTTGATGTAGAATAATTTTCAATGTCATTGAACTAACATAAGTATTCACATGCCAAGTCCACAAAAACAAAAAGGTTCTAGTTTTGAGCGAGAAATCGCACAGTATCTAACTAAGGCGTACGGAGAATCATTTATCCGTGCTCCTGGTTCTGGAGCTTATGTTGGTGGAAAAAATCAAAGTCGCAAGCAAGTTTTACATGAAGGTCAAGTTAGAAGCTTTAAAGGTGACATTGTTCCCGGTCAAAGCTTTCCTAAATTTAACGCAGAATGTAAAAGTTATGCTGACTTTCCCTTTCATTTAGTACTTACAGGTAACTGCAAAGTATTAGATGCTTGGCTAGATCAAATGATGGATGTTAGTGAACCCGACGATTTAAATATTCTGTTCATGAAATTTAATCGCAAGGGCAAGTTTGTTTGCGTACAGAGTAAACTAACTTGGATTACAGACCAATTTTTATATTATACATCAGCAAAATATCAAGACTGGCTTATTATAGAATTTGAACATTTCTTTAAACATAACACTGATTTAGTAAAAACATATTCAGGCTCAAATGACACCAAGTCAATAACAAACATCCAAACAAAAAACATACTTCCCACTTTAAATTTACACTAAAAATTAGTTGTCTGAATTGTCAGACCTCCTTGAGTTTGTACAGATAGTGCTGTGCTGACGGATCTGGAGTAAACGAGGATAGTTTCCTGTCCTCGGAATACCGAGAGTGCAATCGACAAAGCGAACACTCAACAAGCCTATAACTACTCTGCTTTGATGTTATAGGATGTGCGTTGCCGAAGCGGTGTCTAGAGACATTAGCTTTACTACAGACCATAAACTTTACAGGGCAACCGGTAGCGTAATATATCAGAAATAGGTAATATTACGGGTAAAAGCAGCTATGGATGACGGGCATGGCAAGTTTCCATTGGTAGTGCTGAATAGCACTACCATGGCTTCAAAGCGGCAATATAATCTTCCTAAAGAAAAAAATTAACACAGTTTTTAAGAGTAAACCCGAGAACGAGCGTAGCGAAGTTCTCAGATGAACGAAGTTCATCTATTAAGTAAACCCGATAGTTAGATAAATGAATAATAACGGCTAGAAGAATGGTAATTGAGTTTTCTTAGTTGTCTCTAAATTATCATCAATGATTTTACTTAGGGCTTCTCTTTCTTGGGCTGACATGTTCAACACATCAACATAAGATACTCCGCCCCGCATATACCATGAAAATCTTAAAGCCGTTTCTTTTATAAGATTGGTTTCTTTTTCCATGCCATCAAGTAGCTTCTTGACCTCTTCGGGTCTTAGGTTAAGAAGCTTTAGGCGAAAAAATCAGAAACGTTCAATACAAATGGTTGCTCATAATCGTGTGAGCAAGAAATACACTTTAACTTTAATGGTTTGGTTTCAGTAGATGCTCTCAACTCAATGCTTACACTTTTAATCTTTTCGTAGGTATTGCGATCACAATTCTTCAAAAAATCAAGTATATGATCTTTGTTATCTACAATCATTGTAGGTGTTTTGATATGTTGAATACTTTCACACATTATAGATAACGTTATGTTGTTGACTGCTATTAACAACTTACTGCTTTCTTTAAGTTTGGTATCTTCATCTTCAATGGATGTAGCCTGAATCATAGCCCGTTGTAATTCAGTCTGTGCAATGTTGGCATCGTTGATTTGCTTATAACTAAGTGGTTTAAATTTAATCTTTAACTCACCTAAGTCCAACGGGGTATCGTAGTCACCCGGAGTATATGTTTGTAACACACCGCTGAGGTTTACTCCATAACTACTAGATTCTGAACATTTTGGACAAGTGCTTTCTAATTCTAAATTTCCATCACCGCTAGCTGCTCTGATTGCTACTAGGATGGGATCTAAATCTACAGCAGGCATTAACCATGGGTTTTTGATAGCTGGAACGCAGCTTTTTATGATATCTGTTACTGCTACTCCGTTATATAATGCGTCGGGGGTTTTTGTAGTTATTTCATCAATCGCTGTCATTGGATAAACAGGTACCTCACCGTTTTCAGGCAAGTCAATTGCTCCCTCCGGGTAAAAGTTTCCTTTACTTGGTAATTTTAAGTACAAAGCAGGTCTACGAAAATACTGTTTTAACGGATTATCCATCATGATCTAAAATCTCCAAATATTTGGTCATAAATACTTCTATATTTATAAGTAGCAAAAATGGATGAAAATAACCTAGATCCTGAACAAATTCGTCAATTGAACGAAGCCTTCCAAGAACTTCAAGAAACAGTTCGTTCCACTACGGAAACAGTCAAGACTAAAGACCTGCAGAAAAGTGTTGATAATACTAAAAAATCTGTAGACAAGTTAGCATCCGAATTTGACAAACTTACACAATTAATAAAAAACTCATCTAGTGCAGTTCAGAATCCTACTAAACCATCTGAAACTCAATCAGACGTTAATCAAACGAATCTAAACACCTCTATTTTTGACAATGTGTTGAAATCCATGGCAGGAAGTTTCTCTGGATTAAACAATGTAACATTGAACTTAATAAAAAGTTTTTCAAGTCTTTCAGACTTGTTGAAAGATAAAACGACTACAACAAAAATAAGCGAAAGACACAAAGAACGAACAAGACAAATCATAGAAGCTGTTGATCCATTAAAACCTACATCACGAATACCGATCGCCGAAAGTCTTACCGAAGCGCAACCTACTAGCAAAATAACTCCGGAACCCGTAGTTGCACCATCTCAACCCGATTTAAGTTCACCTGTTACGCCACAATCTCCGCTAAATTTAGAATCTATAACTGCACAGAACGTTACAATTGAAGGATTGCAGAAACTAGCTCAGTCATTGAATGAAGCCGATAAGTCTATTTTAAGAAATACTGGCTATATTAAAGACGGTAACGGTAATTGGAAGAAGTATAGTTCATTAATGGACATTGCTATTCAAAAGCAAGAAGCAGTAATTAGTCCTGTAGACAAGCAAGTTGCGGCAATAGAAGATACCGTAAGAAGTTATGGATACGTTCAGAATGAAAATGGTAAATGGGTTTCTAGTATTGCCGAATTAACTGATGTTCAAAAGAAAGAGTTAGCGGAAAAGAAAGAAGTTTTAGAGCAACTTATAAAAGAAGGTAAGGCCCGTAAGGAACAAGAGGATAGAGAAAAGCAACGCAAAAAGTCTGAAGAAGATTTAATAAAGAATTTTAAAGAATTATCAAGAGTTGCCGGTAATGACCTTGCAAAAAATTTCTTTAATAGTTCACAGGGTATGGGCAAATACGGTGATACTCTTAATAAGTTTGGCGGTGGAATAATTGACGTAACTAAGAATTTAGGTCCATTAGGTAAAGCGATTGGATTTGTTGCAGGTGGACTATTTAAATTAGTTGGATCAGTATTTAAACAGAACGAAGCATTAAACAAAGCCTACGAAGAACTTAGTGAATTAGGTGCTGTAGATTTCCGAGGCATTTCGCAAATGTTCAGTAACCTGCAAAATGCAGGGTTCACTGTAAATGAAATTGGCAAGTTCACCGGAATATTAAAAGCCGCTGGTACTAACTTAGCTGGTTTAGGTGTTACCGCAGCAGACGGTGCTAAAAAAGTTTCAGATACATTTAAGGAAATTAAAAACACCGAAGTTGAAGAACAACTTAGAATGTTGGGCTACAATTCTGAAACTTTATTTAAAACATTTACTGATTATCAAGGCATGATCAGTAGATTGGGAAGAACGCAAAATTTATCAGTTAGAGAATTAGCAGAAAGAAGTTCCAAATATGCGAAAAATTTGGACGAATTGGCAAAATTAACAGGTGAATCAAGAGATAATTTACAAAGACAACAAGAGGCTATTCAGTCCGATATCACGTTCAGAACCGTATTGGCACAGTTAGCAGATGATGAACAAGAAAGAGTAAAAAAACTTGTTACATTAATGGAGCAGTACGGTGAAGAAACAGGAAAAGGAGTTAGAAATTTACTTGCAAATGCTGGCCCAACGATTGACGAAGCTACTAATTTGTACCTTCAGACCGGAGCTCAGGTACAAATTCTAATCAATAGATTTAAACAAGGTACAATTTCAGCAGAAGAATTTAGTTACGAATTCGCAAAAGCAGTAAAAGAGAATTCAAAAGAACTAGGCGTGGATACTGAAAACCGTAAAAAATTATCACAAATACAAAATAATGCTTTTGGCGCTGATGAAGAAGTTACGCGACAAATGATGGGTAATGCAAAATTGATGGATCAAGTCAATAAGCAGCTTTCAAAAACTCCTGAACAAATGGCTGCTGTAGCTACTCAGACAGAGCAACAAGCTAAAAGAGAAAATGATGTTCAAAGAGCTTTAGAGAATGCTAGAGCCATGACTGAACGAAATTTTGAACAAGCAAGGGATCGTTTAATACAATTAGTGGGTACCCAAGTAACAGGTGCATTTGAAAAATTATATACAGGTTTGAACAAGTTTGGTAAAGCATTGGCTGACACAGTATATTGGATAACCGATATGCTACCGGGGGTTGATACAGTAGATTTTCGTGATTTGTTCAGAGGTGCCGACGATGTTAAGCATGAACTATCCAACACCGCTAAAGAATTAGCTGAAACTAATGCAAAAATAGAAAAGGCAAATAAGACTAAATTAGAACTAGATCAGATTGCTATCAAGATTCAAGAAAAGAACAATGAAAAGGCTGAACTAGATCAAAGATATAAAAACGCTAAAACACGTGATGAAAAAATAGAAATAGATAACAAACGTAGAAGTGTTGAAACCGAAATAGCCGGATTAACAAGTCAACAGAAAAATCTTCAAAGTAAGAAAAAGTCTGAATTTGGTGAGCGGGGTATAGATATACAAATATCCGAATTAGAGAAAAAGCGTGCGGAACTCGTAGCTAAACAAGCTACATTACAACAAGAATACGAATCTAAAAAAACTACAACTACTGAAACTGAATCACCTGAATATAAAAAACTTCAAGCAGAATCAAGAAAATTACAAGATGAACTTACTAATACTCAGGATATTACTAAAAAACTTAATGATGAAAAGAGTCTGGAGTTTAGTTTACTTAAAAAAGAGTTTCTTAAAGATAGAACGTGGACTGAAGAAGATTTAAAAGACAAACAAAAAAATAAAGAATTTTTGGATGCACTTGCTTTTAAAAAGCAAGAGTTAGAAAAGAAATCAAATGAACTTTTAGAAAAACTTAATGAATCTAATGAAAAATTAGTAAGCATAAGAAATGCTGAATTAGCAAAAGCATCTACCCAGCGTGGATTACCTGCAGGAGTCGCACCAAGCACTGCGGGTGCAGGGCGAGGATCTGTAGGTATGCCCAAGGCTGTAGCGGGTGAGGGAGTTGACGTTGCGATGGGTAAAAAGTCAAATATGACTGATTACTTGAAAAAAGTGGCTCAAGTTGAATCTAGCGGTTCTGCAATTGCGAAAGCGCCTACATCGTCTGCATCCGGATTATTCCAATTCACTAAAGGTACTTGGGAAGAGATGACAAAAGCAATGGGTAAAAATTACTCATTGCAAGACCGCTTTGACCCAGTCAAATCCGCCGAAGTTGCAGCATTTATGACACGCCAGCGTAAGTCTCAGATTGAAGAAGCCACTGGTAGAGAAGCATCGGATGTAGACTTATATCTAACTCATTTCTTGGGTGCAGGCGGGGCATCAAAATTCTTAAAAGCAATGGATAACAATCCAAATGCTTCTGCGGCTACTGTTGCAAGTCCTGAACAAATCACTAGTAACCCTAATGTTTTTAAAGATAATTATGGTCGTATAAAAACTCTACAAGAAATTTATAATGACTTTTCTAGTAAGTTACAAACAGCCGAAACAGTGATAGCGCAAGGCAAGGGTGGAAAAGACATTAGTGCTATTGATGCTGCGAAAATAGAACAAGGTAAATTTGGTGGAATATTTAGTGGTCCTGAATCCGGATATCCAGTGTTACTGCACGGCAAAGAGATTGTTATACCGATGCCTGATTTAGCCGATCTAAAAACACAACTCAGTGAAGTAAAAAAGACCGAACTACCCTCAATGACTCCGGCATCCGTAGCATCTACAACACCAATTAATAATCAGTCTTTGAATGAACTTGTGTCAATGCAAGGCAGCATGATAGAAATCTTATCTGAAAAATTGGATGCAATGATTGATAAATTGTCCACTAGTAATGATATTCAAGACAGGATATTAACATATCAGCAAACTTAAAATAAATACTTAACTATGACCTATAAAAAGAAATTCCTTAACCGAAGTGGTGTATCTAGCCCAATTTCAGGCGCTAACAGCAATAGTGGAGCTTGGAACGGTAGTCCCGGACAGAATGGTAGTTCCACTGGAGGTTGGAATAATTTAGATTGGGGTTATAGAAATTACATGAGTAGACTTCCCGAAGTCTATACAGGTCACCCAAATAGAATTGAAAGATACAATCAGTATGAAATGATGGATGTGGATGCTGAAATTAATGCATGTTTGGACATCATTTCAGAATTCAGTACTATGAAAAACGAACATAATAAGACACCGTTTATGTTTGATTTTTCAGAAGATCCTACCCCACATGAAGTTGAAATTCTAAAAACTCAGTTACAACAATGGTGCAAACTAAACGAATTTGATAGCAGAGTTTTTAAGATTTTTAGAAACGTTATAAAGTATGGCGACCAAGTGTTTGTTCGTGATCCAGAAAACTTTAAACTATATTGGGTTGATATGGTTAAAGTTATTAAAGTCATTGTAAACGAAAGCGAAGGTAAAAAGCCTGAACAGTATGTCCTTAAAGACCTAAATATTAATTTACAAAATCTATCAGTTGCGCAAAAAACCAATACTGACTTTGCTGCTAATCCAGCAACAGGTCTTGGTGGCACTGGTGGCGGAACCAACACACCTTATACTGTTCCTGCAATGCCATATAATACAACAGGATCAAGATTTACGCTTGGCCAAAGCGAGTCTGCTATAGATGCTAAACACATTGTTCATCTAAGCCTCACTGAGGGATTGGACCGCTTTTGGCCTTTTGGCCAGTCAATACTGGAAAACATATTTAAAGTTTACAAACAAAAAGAATTATTAGAAGATGCTGTTCTAATCTACCGTGTACAACGTGCTCCTGAGCGTAGAATGTTCAAGATTGACGTTGGTAACATGCCAAGTCATATGGCTATGGCATTCGTAGAGCGCATTAAAAACGAAATTCACCAGCGTAGAATCCCATCTGTATACGGTGGGCAGTCAATAGTAGACGCCACATACAATCCACTTTCAATGAATGAAGATTACTTCTTCCCTGTTACAGCGGATGGGCGAGGATCTTCTGTAGAGGTTCTACCTGGTGGACAGAATCTTGGTGAAATTGACGACTTGCGTTATTTTAATAATAGATTGGCACGAGGTTTGCGTGTTCCAAGTTCATACTTACCAACAGGTCCAGATGACAATACAACACCATTGAGTGATGGCCGTGTTGGTACTGCAATGATTCAAGAATTTAGATTTAACCAATATTGCGAAAGATTACAAAGTTATCTTGCAATGAAGTTAGATGAAGAATTTAAGTTATTTTTGCGTTGGAGAGGGTTCAATATTGATAGTGGATTATTCAGTTTAAGATTTAATCCGCCTCAGAACTTTGCTGCTTACCGTCAAAGTGAACTAGATAATGCACGGGTTGGCACATTTACTAGTATGGAAGCTTTCCCGTACATTAGTAAGCGTTTTGCATTAGAAAGATTCTTAGGTCTAACTGAAGAAGAAATTGCTAAAAATGAGCAACTTTGGAGAGAAGAAAACGATAAAGAACCTGACGGTGAACCTAAAGGTAGTGATTTACGAAATGTGGGTGTCAGTTCCGGTGACATACAAGCAGATGAACAAACCACAGATGAGTTAGAACAAGGTGAACAAGGGCCCGGAACAGAAGAACCTGCACCCGAAGTAGCAGGTCCTGTAGGGGGAGGTGTCGCAGCCACTCCAACGGGAGCACCTGGCGCACCCGCAGCATAAATACTATTATGAAGTTATTAGAAATGTTTGATCCGCCAATTGAAGGTTATCAGAATGCTAATTCTGATAATAGTAAACCTGAATGGCGCCAGTCTAGAAAGACTAAGTTAACACTAAAACAAATAAGAAAATTAAGAAAAATGCTAGATGTACGCAACTTTGAAAAGAAGCAACATCTTAAACAAGTGCGTGATCAATATGGTGCAAAGCCCGAATCTGAAGCGGCTCCAAGCATATAAACTAATTTTTAAACAAAAACGCAAAAAATGAGCACTTATTGTGCTCTTTTTTATGATACCCGCTAAATAATTCTACAAAGCCATTTTTATCAGGAGAAATTCATAATGGATAACAAAAAATTTGAACAACTCATTGACCTAATTATCAATGAGAATGAAGAACAAGCACGTGAACTATTTCACGAAATCGTTGTAGAAAAGAGCCGCGAAATCTACGAATCTATCATGGAAGAAGAAATGATGGATGAGTCTATGTCTGACATGGACGAAGGTATGGTAGGTCAAGTTGGTGACTTAATGGACGAAATATCAGCAGAAGAATCTGGCGTTGTTGAAGGTGAAGATGACGACATGATGGCTGATTTAGACGACGAAGAAGTAGTTGACATTGACGCCGAAGAAATGGGGGACGATGAAGGTTCCGAAGAAGTTGAAGATGCCGTAGTTCGCATTGAAGATAAACTAGACCAGTTAATGGCTGAGTTTGAAGAACTAATGGGTCAAGAAGAAGGCGAAGAGGAAGATTTCGGTGACGAAGAAGAAGGCGAAGGCGAAGGCGAAGGCGAAGAGGAAGAAGTAGCTGAGAGTGACGAAGCTATGATGGAAGCAGTACAACTACAAAAAGTTTCTGTAACTCATGGTGACAATGGCGCTCAAACAAAGAGCCCCAGTCTTCAGAATAGCGGACAAGCAGGAATGGACAGTCATCCAGTAAAGTTCAGTGGACATGACGAATCAGTTCCAACAAGTCCAAAGGGCCCAAGCAATGCATATGCAAAGGGTGAAACTCAAGTTAAGCATGCTGGTCAATTCAAGAATGCACCTGGACACAAGGGTCAAGATTTAGACAAGGCTCCAGCTGCAACTAAGTCACAAGCAAGTGGTGTTAATGTAAAGAGCCCAGTTGCTGAGTCTAAAAAGACTGTAAAGAAGATTGTTAAGTAATAGGACCTGAGAACAATGGCTTTGTATCTCAAAGAACATCTAACTTTTGACAGAGCCGGAATGGTGGTTGAAAGTGAAGGTGATGGCGACAAGAAGAACCTTTACATGAAAGGTATCTTCATTCAGGGTGGGGTAAAGAACGCAAATGAGCGTGTTTACCCCGTTTCTGAAATTGAAAACGCTGTTAAAACTTTAAATGAGCAAATCACCACTGGTTACTCAGTGTTAGGGGAAGTAGATCACCCAGACGATCTAAAGATTAATTTGGATCGCGTGTCTCATATGATAACAAGTATGTGGATGGACGGTCCTAACGGTTTCGGAAAATTAAAGATATTACCTACTCCAATGGGTCAGTTAGTAACTACCATGTTACAGAGTGGTGTAAAACTAGGTGTTTCAAGTCGTGGATCAGGTAATGTGAACGATTTGGACGGAAGAGTCAGTGACTTTGAAATAGTTACTGTAGATATTGTTGCTCAACCTAGCGCCCCAAACGCATATCCTAAAGCAATTTATGAAGGCATGATGAACATGCGTCATGGTCATAAGTTGTTGGATATTGCTAAGGAAGCAGGCGGCAATAAAAAAGTAGAGAAGTACTTGAGAGAGGAAGTAATGCGCCTCATCAAGGATCTCAAAATTAAATAAAGGGGAATAGGCATGTTTGATGCTATCAAACCACTACTTGAGAGCGGTTTAATTAACGAGGATATCGGGCAACAATTAAATGAAGCCTGGGAAGCCAAGTTAAATGAAGCACGCGAACAAGTTCGTGCCGAATTGCGTGAGGAATTCGCACAAAAATACGAACATGATCGTAGTGTGATGGTTGAAGCCCTAGACAAAATGGTAACAGAAAGCCTTTCTGAAGAAATTGAAGAATTTCACACAGAAAAGCAAGCAATGAATGAAGACCGTGTAAAAGCACAACAAAAGTTGCGTGAAAATGCTAGCAAGTTCAATGATTTTATGGTTACAAAGTTAGCTGAAGAAATCAAAGAATTACGCAGTGATCGCAAGGCAATGAAAGAAAGCCAAGGAAAATTGGAACAATTCGTTGTTCATGCACTTGCCCGTGAAATCAAAGAGTTCTCACAGGACAAACAAGCAGTTGTTGAAGCTAAGGTTAAGTTAGTTGCTGAAGGTCGTCAACAGCTAGAAGCATTGAAGCAAAAATTTGTTGCTGAAAGTGCAGCTAGAATGAACGCTGTAGTTACCAAACATCTAAAAGGTGAACTAACACAACTAAAAGAAGATATCAAATCGGCACGCGAAAACAATTTTGGTCGCCGTCTATTTGAAGCATTCGCTAGCGAGTTCTCTGTCACTCATTTAAATGAGAAAGCAGAAACACGCAAGCTAATGGCACAACTAGTTGAGAAAGATCAACAATTAGCGGAATCTGTCAAAAAGATGGAAGAAACTAAGCAATTAGTTGAAAGTAAGGAACGTGAGGTTCGCATTATTAAAGAGTCAAATCTTCGTGAAAAAACAATGGCAGAATTACTTGCTCCATTGAACGAAGAAAAAGCTCAAGTAATGAAGAATCTACTAGAAAGTGTGCAGACACCAAAATTGAAAGCCACTTTTGATAAGTATCTACCAGCAGTTCTTAACACTGGTTCTGAGAAAAAGGTTGTTGCAAAGCAAGCTTTGACAGAATCTGCAATGATTAGTGAAGTTACTGGTGATAAATCTGCCAAAAAAGAAGTTGAAGTCGAGGAAGGTTCTGATAACCTAATCGCTTTCAAGCGTCTGGCAGGGCTATAAACAAAGACATTATTAGGAGAAATATTAACATGTCAAAAGTTCTATTAGAAAGCCGTTGGGACGAGACCAAGGAAGCCCTACTAGAAGGCTTAAAAGGCACTCGCCGCTCAACAATGGGTGTTATCTTAGAAAACACTCGCAAGCAACTACTTGCTGAATCTACAGCAGGCACAACTACAGCTGGTAACATTGCTACACTTAACCGTGTAATTCTTCCAGTTATCCGTCGTGTAATGCCAACAGTTATCGCTAACGAGCTAGTTGGTGTTCAGCCAATGACTGGTCCAGTTGGTCAGATCCACACTCTACGTGTCCGTTATGCTAACAGCTTAACAGACAACAGTGCAGCACAGACAAGCGTAACAGCAGGTGAAGAAGCTCTAAGCCCATTCAAGATTGCTCAGGCTTATTCTCGCACTCCAGCTGGTACAGACACAACTAACTTCTATACAGGTAATGACACTGCTGCTCTAGAAGGCAACGGTGGTAAGCAAATCTCTGTACAGATTTTACGTCAGGCTGTTGAAGCTAAGAGCCGTAAGTTACAGGCACGTTGGACATTTGAAGCTGCTCAAGACGCACAAAGCCAGCATGGTATTGA
>Ga0129333_10002761_pt1 | contig 16386 bp, 9 predicted proteins | sample CPB6_08_DNA_FD_94474 | JGI IMG/M metagenome (GOLD analysis project Ga0129333, IMG submission 94474) | Freshwater to marine salinity gradient microbial communities from Chesapeake Bay, USA - CPBay_Sum_0.6_0.8_DNA | ecosystem: Environmental > Aquatic > Marine > Coastal | place: USA: Chesapeake Bay...
GTTAATAATATTATACCAGCACTGGAAACCATACAGGCTAGCGACAAAGAAAAAGAAACAGCTAAACAACTTAAAGAACGTCTAAGACAAGATATCTTTATTATTGATGATAGATATTTTATACTTGGTTTAAAAGCAATGATTGGTAAAATATTTACTGTAGTCGACACACATACCTTATTACATACTCCAGATACTTTAGCTAATATTATGCGTAATCCTGTTCGAATGATTATTGGAGCCAGTGATGTAGAAGTAAATCCAGAGCTTATTGAATTATATATTCGTTTACCTTTACTTGTAGAATTTTATAAATCTATATTTGAAAATGGAAATTTACAATATAAAGAAAATAAGAAATTGGATAGTGAAATCGAAGTAATTGCATATATTCCAGAAATTGGTACTGTATGGAGTGGTCTTATTCAATGTATTTTTGATGAATCTAAATATATTAATAATGGTATTTATAGTCTTAATAATATGAAAGATATTATTAATGAAGTAAATAAAATTTATAAATCATACAAATCTACATCTAAAGATAAATTAGTCAGAACAATTGTTTTAGATTTTGTTGCTGAAATTAATCGTCGATATGGTATTTTAAAACAAAAAGATATTGCAGAATTTTATCAAATTAAAAAAAAATATATTAAAAATGTTACTGATATGCCATTGGAGGATAATGTTAATTTTGATATTTTAGATGAAAATAATGAATATGAATATTCAGGGCCAAGTAGTCAATACGTAGAATCTAGTTTTAATAAATATTCTTCAGATAGTTTAATTTTTAATGATATTAAATTAGTGCGTGATTTTAGAAATAGAATTTATAATGAATTATTTGGTAATGAACAATTAGTAGGAGAACTATCTGCTGAATCATTTAATGAATCAATTAAAAATTATAAGCAACAAATCATAGCAGCAGAATCAGCTGAAGTAAAATTTGAATTAATTGCAAAAGCTATTGATCAATCGAGTAATATTAATTCTTACAATATTGATGTATATTTATTATATCATGAATTAGTACAATCGCCACTTGCTATTCTAACCAACATAGAAATTAAAACTAAACGTTTGATATCTGATTTTCTTACAAAATATACAGATACATCAAAATTATCTAAATTAGATTTTCTTACTAATTTATATAAAAATTTTAATGATGGATCTCTCTTTAAGGTCAAACAAATTTCTAATAATCGATTTGTAGTTGACTATAGCCATTTACAATCTCAAGTTGAAGTATATATTGAAAATATTAAATATATGATTTCAAAATTTAGAAATTCTATTTGTACCCAATTAATTAATGATGATGAGCAAAAATTATATAAAATTGAAAATTCATTATTAAATAATGTTATTAAAGGAGATTCTTTTGTAGAAAATTATGCAGAATATTTGAGTTTAGATTATTTTAATAAATTTAATACTATATTTTTACTATATGATCTACCTATTAATGGTAAAGAATTATTTGCCCATATTATGTTTGAATTTCCTCTCAAATATGAAAACGGGAAAGTGACAAGGGATCTGGGTTTATTGGATCTTAAACCAATTGATAGTACTAGTCATCAATTATTACAAGATATCGATTTAACTTACGATCTAAATAGTAAATCATGGAACAGTAAAAAAAGTTTGTATCGTAATTATATTTTTGATCATACTAAAGCAATAAAAGATAATCTATCATTTATGAACAAATCTATTTTACAAAAATTTAATATGTTAGTGTTTTCTTATTTAGAACAATTTTATAATCCATCTACTAAAAAGATTTATAGTAAACTTATTGATGAGTTTGCCAATAAAGCAATGAGTGCTTCTATTTTTGAAGAAGGCGGAATTCCTGATTTATTTGCAGACGATTCACAAACCTTCCCTTATCAAAGTGGTCAAGAAGAAAAGATAGAATTCGGAGTCCCTAATAATTCATCTGTATTAAGCATGACAACAGTTATGACATTACGTGCTTTATTAACTCGTACATTAAATATTCAATTACCTATCAAATATCATTTAATAGATATTATTTCTGAAGTTTCTACTATACAAATTGAAAAATATAAAGCATATTTACCATCTTTTATTACATATTTTGAACATCTAATTAAAGAATGCTTAGTTTATAAAAATATTTTAGATAACCCTGAATTTGAATTTATATATTCACCAACTTCAACTTCAGCGATATCTGTCGTACTAGAAAACAAAGACCTAACTGATGATTTTAAAAACAAATTAACATTTACTACTAAATTAGTCAAAAATGATCTTAATGATTTCAGTGCCCCAGAGAAATATGGTACAATATTAAATAATATTATTAATGGCTCTCGTGCTTTAATTAATGATGCAACTAATGTATTAAATGAATTAAATGATATTCCACAATTTGGTAATATTCGTGATAATTTTATTAAAAACTTTTATAATAATAATCATCAATTACCTTATTCACCACTTTCATTATTAAATCGAGTTTCTGACCATATGTCTTCTCAAACTTGTAATTTATTACCTATTCATTTAATTAATACAAATGAAAATAAATATATTTATGGTACTAATGTTATATTAAATTATAATAAGTCGGAAGATATTAATAATTATTTATGGCTGAAAGAGCAAGTTAAAGTATATAATAATGGTGTATTATCTACTAATAATATAGAAATTAAAAAACTAAATCAATCACTTAATATTACAAAAGATTTAGTTAAATCTGAATATTATAGATCTCATGTCAATTATAATTTATATTGGAGGAGTATAAAATCGTATACAATTCTAAGCGAAGATGATATTAATGCAGAAATTAAGGTATTAACGAAAGAAATTGAGAATTTAAAGAACACAAATAAGAATACCGCTAACAAAGAGAAGTCACTAAGTCAATTTAACAAAATGTTAGAAAAAATAAAGGTTCATAATTCCATCAGCGACCCAGATAACAACACAAAACAACAAGCAGAAACAAAAGCTATCTTAGCTTCAATAAAATCTAATAATCCGACTCCCAAAGAAGTTCGTGCATTTTTTAATGCAGTTTCTAATAAAATATCTGCATTAAAAAATACAGTTTCTCGTAATATGCCTGAGTTTGTAGTTCCAATGAATGAGCTGGTTAAGACGGAACTTCTTAAGGAGGGTGAAGGAGAAATTAGAGGAGGAAGTAATTTTATTGTTGAATCATATAACAAGTTAGAAATTATTATTAACTTAATTGAAAACCAATTAAATGACAATAAAAAATATAATATAGTAAGTCAAATATTAGGAAATTCGTGCCAAAAAAATAATCTATCAACAAAAGGTTATAATCTAGATCGTAGTAAAGCACGTATTTTAAATATTATTGATTTAAATATTAATCCAATTAATATCCATGCTTTAATGCGTGAAGTTCCATTAGTGAATGTTTATAATTATGCATTTACCTTTGATAATGTAATTAAATCATTTATATATAATGTAAATCCAGATGTAAATCCAGCTGAATTATCAGCTGCTGATGGTGAGAAAAAAGTATTATTTAAATTAAGTTGTTATTTACAAGATCCATATTATATTAATTATCGTACGGATACGAATTCTAAGGCTCGCGACTTATTAAAGAATGCATTAGATTATGAATTCAAACCCACAACCACAGCTACTAGTAATCCAACTAATTTATACTTTGCAACTCCTAAATATACACATAATATATTTGAGAAGTTAAATGAAAAATATAACACCACAAATGATGTTGATGCCTCCAAAGCTAATAACAAAACTGGTACTTTATATCATAATAATAAATTTTTACGTAATATTCTATTTTTAGTTAATGCTCAAAGAGTTATTAGATTAAAAATTAAAAATGCTGTATATCGCATTAATACTAATGTTGTATCTGACACTAATATTTTAAATATGCGTATTACAGACTATTCAGATTATAGTGATAAAAAACCAAATGATAATGAATTTGAAATACCTGATTTATTTTAAATAGTTACTTCTTGATTTATTAAATTTAATTACTTATGTTTTTTAAAATTAAATTTAATTTTTTTTTATTATAATAAAACTACTTATGTTTTTTAAAATTAAATGTTATATTAATTCTATAAAGAATAATATAATTAATATTTCTATATATGATAATAATGAATTATTAAGATTTCAACAAAATTTAAGTAAATTATATAAAAATCTAGATCAATTTGATTATAATAAAAATAATTTTGATCTAAAATTATTAAATTCAACGAAAATTCAATTAAATACATCTTATAATTCTATAAATGATTTACACGGTATTTCAGTTATTATTAGTGGATCATCTAAATATTATTGTTTTACTATCGATAAAGAAGAAATTGATATTCAAACAAATACATTTGTAAATGTTAAAAAAATAATAAAAGGATATACATTATATGCAAATAAAATAGTTAATGACTCAATTTACTAAAATTATTCACAATTTACTAAAATTATTCTCAATTTACTAAAAATTATTCTCAATTTACTAAAAATTATTCTCAATTTACTAAAATTATTCTCAATTTACTAAAATTATTCATAATAGTCTATAGTTTCATAATAATGATAAAATAATAAATAACTATTGGCATGAGCTTTAAAATTATCTTTATTATATGATGTATCATTTAATAAATAAATTTCAAATTCATTACTATTATAACTAAGGTATTCATGGTTTTTACGAATTGATTTGGCAATATAATGTCCAAAATTTTGTGTACCTGAATGATTAATTGTTGATACTAATTTATATTTATAACAATTATTTAATAATTTATTTATAAAGACTAATTCTATAGGATATTGAAAATCATATTTTTTAATATATTTATTCAAATTAATTACAATAATAGTAGGTACTAATGTTAAACGATTAATTTTAATATTTATATTTTTATTTTGGCATTGACTACAATTATAATTATCCAAATCAGAAAAATTATTTCTTATATATTTATTAAGATTAGATAAATGTTTATCAATTTCATAATTTAAAAAATTATTATTAATTTCAGTTATATCAACTTCAAAAAATATTGAACTATCTTCTTTTACTTCATTTATTTTTTTACAATTTTTACAATAGATATTACATTTATATTTATGTAAAAATAAGTTATTAATAAAAGGATCGTTAATAACATCTAATAATAATAATAATAATTCGCCAGAATCTTCTTGATCATAACCAAATCTTATATTTTTTAATTTTAAACTTTGTATTAATTCATTAAATAAAATTAAATTATCATTATCAACTAAAAAATTTGAATGATTCTCTGTTTGTATATACTTTTTAATAATATTTATATATATTTTTATAAAATTATTATTTTTAAATTTTTCTTTATTATATAATAAATATTCAGTAATACTAGTACAGCTTAGTAAAGCCTGAATTAATGAATTAAAATAACAAATAATACTATTATTATATAAACCAAATGGATAAATTAAAAAATTTGGTTTAAATGGTATCAAAGAACTCATATATATTAAATTTTATTTTAAATATTATATAATTATTATACTATAAATTTAACATAAAATTCTAGTATAAATTATGTCTGATCATTTAAATATTGAGATTTCAACCCCTAATAATCATAACTCAGTTATTCAAACTTCTTTGATGAAAGAAGCATTATTTGAATTTTTTGGGATGTATATTTTTATTACATTATCATTAGGTAATGTTGCAATTTATTCTCTGTACCCTCAAGCTCAATTAAATTGGACAGGTATGGCATTAGCATGGGGATTTAATTTAATGTTTGGAATTTATTTTGCAAGTTTTTATTCTCAGTCTCATTTAAATCCTGCAGTAAGTTTATGTATGTATCTATTTAAAAAATCTATTACATTTAAACAATTAATATTATATTCATTAGCTCAATTTTTTGGTGCATTTGTTGCAGCTGCTACTATTTATGGTATATATTATAATAAATTAGGTAATGAAGATACTTATAGTAATGTATTTGTTACATCAGCAAACCCAGCAATTTCTGATTATGCAGCATGGTTTACTGAATTTCTTGGTACTGCTTTATTAGTAGGTGGTATTTTTCTATTAATTGATCACAAAAGTACTACGATGCATTTACCAATTTATATTGGATTATGGTTAAGCACATTAGTATTTTCACTTGGTTATACTACAGCATTTGCATGGAATCCCGCAAGAGACTTAGGACCACGTGTATTTATTGCATGTACTGGATATAAATCTTTTTCATATACTGATTACTATTTTTGGGTACCATTAACTGCAGATTATTTTGGTGCAGTTTTTGGAGTTGTCGTTTATGAAAAATTAATTAAACAAGAATAAAAAAATTAATTAAATTTATTTTTTTTTAACTAATTTTATATTTATAAATATATAACTTAAAAAATACTTTTCATTGTATTATATAATTAAAACATAATGACATATTTTGATATTTATAGTACTTATTCTGGCGGTGACACTTTACACGATCGTATGAGAACTTGGGTGAAAAACAATGTAGGGAAAACAATCTTAGGAGCCATATTAGGATTTGTATTCCTAATTATTGTATTAGAATTGTTTGGAATAACAAATATAAAAAGTCATTTTAAAACCAAATCTCCCCCTGTACCCTCATGTCCTCCTGTACCCCCATGTCCTCCTGTACCCTCATGCCCTCCTGCACCCCCATGTCCTCAACCTACAGAAGTATCCACACCTACATCAGGAGTATCCACACCTACATCAGGTGTATCCACACCTACATCAGAAGTATCCACACCTACATCAGGATCTACTTCTTCATTTTCTAATCAAGAACCGTTTACTAATGATTTACCATATCAATTAGATAACAAATCATTAACTTTATTACCGGATACGGATTATAGTGATTTTTTACAAAAAATGTCTTTAGATCAAGATGTAATTAAACAACATAATCAATATGTTAAGGATCGTAATCAAATAACATCGACTGCATCTTTTAATCCATCACGAAGTGATAATCAAGATGTAGTTACTACTTGGGGATTAACTAAATCAACTTATGTCCCAGTGGACCCATCTGCTCGTAATGTACCAAGTCAAAATCCTGAACAGGGTTCTAAACCAGTTCGTTTATATTGGGGGTAAAAAAATAAACTAAATTGTTTTAAAATATAAATTTTTCAAAATTTTTTGGTTTTGGTATATAATTAGTATTTGTAAATTTTTTATTATAAATTTTATTATAAATTATATCATTAATTAATTTATTTTTTTTAATTGCTATTAATTTAATATATAATTCATATATTTGATTCATTATATTAGGTTCTATATGTAAATATAATTCCTGAGTGTCTGTAATTTCTAGATTACCATTAATTTCGGGATTACCATTAATTTCGGGATTACCATTAATTTCTAAATTACCATTAATTTCGGGATTATCCAAATTGTCTAAATTTTTTTTATTTCTAATATGAGAAACAATATTCATTATATTCATATTATCAATATTAAATAACGTATTTTGTAATTCATATTGATTAATAAGATGTAATAATTTATCTAATTCTGTATTAAATCTATTTTGTAAATAATCTTGCTGTTTATTATAATATGAATTATAATTCTTATTATAAATAAATGAAAGCCTATCCGAATTACTTTGGGTATTTTTAATAATTAAAGTAGCAATATTATCTAGATTAGTATAATTTTTTAGATAATGATTAATATTATCATTAATTAATTTATAAATATTAACTTCTTCTTCTACTTTACATAAAGAATCTAATAATATATTAAATTTTTTATTATAAATTTGATTTTTGGTTGCTTTATATTGTTTATTAACTTCTTTATATAAATTTTTGAATATATCTTTTCTATCAATATATGTATTATTATATTGATCAACTAATTGTAAAATATATTTTTTACATTGATTTAATGTTTTATCATCATCAATATTATATTTATTAGTCTCTTCATCAAAAATTTGAATTTCAAATTCAGAATCGTAAGATATTAATCGTGCAAATTGACCACTTATTTGATTATCAAAATAATATTTTAAATCAATATCATAATTATATTGTTTAACTACATCTAAATATTCCATTTTATCTGCTTTTGTTAATGCTATTTGGCGCCCTTTATAATCATATTTATAAGGATATCTTTTAATAATAACATAACTAAATCTCTCCCCCGGTGTTGGAATTAATTTATTTTCTAATTTCATTCTATCAACAAAATTATTTAAAGTAATATTTTTTTTTTCTGGTTTCCATACTCCAGTTTGAATAAAATCTTCTAATTCCCATTTTTTTGTAAAAATTTCTTTTAGTTTATCATTTATCAATTCCCGTAAAGTTTTTGTATTATTTAAATCCATAGATTTCCACATTAAATCCATACAGATAATTTTTAATAATTCAGACACTCCTCGTTTTTTAACTTCTAAACCACGAATAAATAAATCTTTTGGTTTAAAATTTGGTATTGTCTCATGTGGAATTCCAAAATATTTTTTTTTTGATAAAAATGCTAATGGATATAATACTTCTTCATAACTCATTTTTAAATATTTAGTTCCATTATTTTTATATAAATAATCATTTACTTTCTTTTTAATATCTTCAATTGCTTTAAATGTAATAGTTACTAATTGAGTATTATATTCTTCTTTATTAATTTGATTTGTATAATATAAATTATTAGAATTTAAATAATAGGATTCTGGACAAGAAATATATAGAGAATCTGTATTATGGACAACTAAATTTCCAATACCTGCTGCAAAATGATGATTTTCAGTTTCTACATCATAAACATAATCATTAGAATAACCTACAAATTCGATATTTTTAATAGTATTAGTGTTAAAAAATCTCTCTTTAATAATTTCTAGTTTATAAATTACTGTTTTTTCATTAATAATACTAATTAAAATGTTATATCCTAATCTTTTAAAATATAGAAAGAAATGTTGAGCTTTTAATTGAGTATAACAATAAATATATTTTTTAGTTAAATAATATTCTAACGAATAATCTATATCAAATGTAAAATATGATAAATCAATAGAATTCCATGTTAATAATTTAGTATCATGGGTACACTCTTCTGGTTTTAATTTTTCTTTATTTTCATTTAATAAACTATGATCTTCAGTAACAGTAATTATACTATTTAATGTTGTTATACGATATAATTTTTTTTTAGTTTTGTGTCTAATAACTTTTTGAATTTTTGACCAGCCGTTTTCTGTATATATTTCTAAATTATTTTGAAATAAAAAGTTTGGTCTAATTATTTCCTTTTTATTATTTTCATTTGTATAAATATAATATTTATTATAAGATTCTGATAATTTAGTAGTCGCATTTTTCCAACATAGATTTTCAATATTGATTAATTCAATAATTTTTTTATTATATCTAATTAAAATAGGTGTTTCACCTATTACAGAATCTCCATAATATACTTTATGATTTAATTCCTCTACATAATTTTTAATTAATAATAAATTATATTGACCAGCTGATGTAACACCCCCAGCTAATGCTAATTGAAACAATGGAGAATTTTTATTACCCATTTCTCCATAAAAGGTATTCATAAATACTTTTAATGCTTTTTGTTTAGTATCACAATATTTAAGTTTAAATAAACATTCTTTATATTCTAGATTATTAATATAATTTTTTTCATATTTTTCAATATGTTCTTTTTTATCTTTGTATATTGATAATTCTTTTTTCATTTCTGCTCTTTGTTTAAATAAATCTCTTAAAATACTTGGATATAAACCAAACATAGTATTATCTTTATTATCTTCATTATGTCTAATCGTCCATCCAATAATATCCTTATTATATTTTTCTCCTAAATAATTTTCATAATTATATTCAAACTTAATATTATGAATATTATAACCCTTCTCTTGTAGTTGGTTTTTATATTCTTTATCTAGAATTAAATATTCTGGCGATAAATTGTATGTCATAATCAAGCTCGGATATAGACTTGAATAGTCAAGAGCGCTGACAGGGTGTGTTATTGGATTCTCACTTAAATAATGAATATATTTTTTAAGTATATGTTTGATATCATTTTGATTAGAATCTGTCATAATAGTAGTATATTATATCATTATAGTTTCAATTTTAAATACTAAAAAAATTTATTATTTAAAATTTATTCTTTTTTTGAGAAAAAATAAAAATAAATAATTTATATCTAAGTTTGCGTTAGCATTAATTGGTATATCTATTTCAACATCATTACAAGACAATTGGATTAATTATCCTGGAGTTAGTATATTTTTCTTAGTATTAAATTGTATAATATTAGGATGTAATATTCTATATATAGGATTATCAGTTCATAGAAATATATTATTTTCACAAAATAAAAAAAATATTATTTTCACAAAATAAAAAAAATATTCTTTTCACCTTCTAATCAAATTTAACTTCATTAATATTTTTTTGTATATAAATTGCTTCATAATTATTATTTATAATATTTTGAAGTTTATTAATAATATCATTATCAAAGATTTCTAATCTATCATTACAAAATTCTTTAATATTTAATATATTATTAACTAATCCTTTTTTTGGATCTAATACCAAAGCACCTGGATATTTTCCATTCATTTTATCTTCTTCTTTTTCTTTTTGTTTGATAGTATTAACAAATAAATTTTGTTTAATTGCTTTAGCAATGATTAAATTTCTAACTTTACTACCATTTGCTCTATAAAATGCATCAAATAAACTCGTATAAGCTAAAGTTGAAACTTCTCTTTTATCTTGAATAATATTATTTTTATATACTAATTGATGTAATCTAAATGCATCAATATAACAATAATGTACAACATCTGTCATACCTTTAATATCATTTCTTTCATAAATTTTAAATAATTCCGGAATAGGCATATCATCTTTATTAGGTAAATTATTCATATCTAAATAAAATGATAATTTAGATTTTTGTTCAGTCGGATTTAATTGCATAAATACTACACGCACATCAAAAGGAATATAACCTTCTAAATTTAAGTTTCTAATATTTTTTTGAGGAACATCTGCAGATATTTTTACTTGATCTTGTTGATAAAAATATTTATAAATATTATCATTCTTTAATTCATAATTAGATAATTTTTTAATTGATAAATATTCACATACATTTTGAATAATTTTATAATAACAACATTTATCATATAAATTAATCCAATCAAATTCTGATCCATTAAATTCCATAATATAATCTGGTTGCATTAATGTATTTAAATATCCAAATGCTAATAATATAGTTTTTTCATTTTCACAAATTATTGTAATATAATCTTCATGTGTATTAGCTTCTTTGGTTACTAAACCAATATTTAAAAATGAGTTCGAATTATTAATAAATTGATATGTAAGACCAATATTAAATATCTCATCTTCTTTAATTTTTCCACTCGGTAAAATTACTAGATCGGGACGTTCTGGATTAAATTTAGAAGAATATTGTTCAATATCATAACACATAGAAATCATATTATCTTTTCTAAATGATTCAATATCTAATTTTAATTCTTCAATAGTATTGTAATTAGTATAATCATTTTCATTAAATGCCAATATGTTTTCAATATTAATATTGAAAACATATTTAGATTTATATTCTGAATTTCGGTTAATTGTATAATCTTTTAATAAATTCCAATTACATAAATTAATTTCATAAGTTCTAGATACAACTCTATGATAATTATTTAAATCATTATTAAAACTTATAATATTTAATTTATTTAATAGTCTAATAAAACAAATTCTATGATATAATTTATTAAAGTAAATTCTAATAAATTTCTGTGTTGTTTCTTTAAAATATAAAAATTCTTTTCCTTCTAAAATTGTAATCGATTTAAAATCTACATTTCTACCTTTTAACATTTTTATCAATCTTTCATTTTTAAATAATTCTTTTAATTTATCTATATTTTCATTATCAGTTCTAGAATTATCATATTTAATATCCACATATGGAAATATATTATTAATTATTATAGTAGTTTTTGAACCACATTGTAATATTCCATGCATTATAAGTTTATAATTTTCAAATATCAAACTTTCTTTAATATCATTTGGTAAAAATATTAAATTATACTTTTTTAATATTCTATTATGAACTTTATTTATATCTTGTTTATTTAGATAGTATTCTCTGGTATTAATTATTTCTTGTAATTTTTTTTCATAATTTAAAGAATTAATATAATATTTCTTATTATAATAATTACACATAATATAAAATTAACTTAATTATCATTCAATTTTATATTTAATGTCTTTTAAATTAGGCTAATAAATTAGAAATTAAAAAAATAAGATTAAATTAGAAATTAAATTATGGTTTTAATAATAATACAACTTTACTAATATTCTTTTTATATTCTAATTCATATTTTCCTTTTAAATAACAGTAATTATTAATTTTACTAAATCCGTGACAATTACTATTTTGTTCACATTCTTTATAACATAAAATCATATCTTTAGAATATATTATTATTTTATCATTATAATCATCAATTAAATCATAAAGATTATAAAAATCAGAATCATAATAAGTAATATAATTCCAAGTATTACTTAAATTAGTATTACTTAAATTAGTATTACTTAAATTAGTATTACTTAAATTAGTATTACTTAAATTAGTATTACTTAAATTAGTGTTGTTAGAATTAGTCATTTGATTTATTAGTTCACATTCTTCTTTTAAATTGTAGTATTTAATGATATAAGTTATAAATGTAATAGTTGATGCAATGCTATATAATGATAAAATAATAATAATGATATTTGTTGATCGCATAATAAATGATAATTATATTAAAAAAAATATTATTATTATTAATTTAATTATTTTTTGTATCCAGAAGCAACTTTGAAATTTGTAGAATTTAAATCATCTTTAGATAATTCTTCTAAAATATTTTCTTGAGTCGAATAATAAATTTTAGATAATCTCAAATTATTAAAATTATTATAAATAAAATTGGCACAATGAATACATGGCTTTGAATTGCCAATAACTCCTAATTTAGATAATTTAATAATAAATAATGTTTTTTTTAATTTTACTATACGTTTATTTAAATTACGTTTATAATATTTATTAATAACATTTACTTCACTATGTAAACTAAATGGAAATTTTAAACTATTTAAATAATAATTAAATCCATATGAAATAATTTCTCCATTTTTAGTATCTACTATTATGCTTAAATGTTTATGTATGCATTTTTTATTATTATTTAAATGAAAAGATATATCATATAAAAGATTATGTGTTATTTGAATATTATATGGTTTTAATAATTCAATTAAAGCATTTGTGTTACTGGTATTCATTTTTAAAATGTAAATACTTCTCCATATTTTTTTAATTTATAATCATTAATAATTTCTTCATTTAAACATTTAGGTAAATAATTAATTACTAGACAATCAAAACTTTGTAAATTTATAATATTCATATTTTCTTCATTTAATAATGTAACATTTTTTTTTAGTCGAATTAATTCATTATACATACTAATTTCTGGTGAAAATGCAGTCAAACTTTGACCTTTTTTAAATCCAGACCCAATAATTAAAATATTTTTAAATTTACTTAGCATACTTGCTTTTTTAATTGGTCTATTATTTAATATATTAATTGACTTATAAAGAATTGGTAACTTTAATTGTGGGTTATTTAGATTATACATTAAATAATATGGATTTTGAGGTAAGCAAAACCCACCAATACCAAATCCTGGATAAAATGACATGAAACCAAAAGGTTTAGTACTACTAGCAGATACGACTTCATTAAAATCAATATTATAGTTTTTAGATAAATCTGCAATTTCATTAACATATGCAATATTAATTACTCTAAAACAATTTTCATATAATTTACATAATTCAGCAGTTTCTGTAGATGAAACTTTAATAACATTTTTAATAACTTTAGAATAAATATTATAAATTTTATATATAGAATTTTCATTTAAACCTGATATAATTTTTGGAATATTTTCACAATCTTCATGATCACCTGGAGAAATTCTCTCTGGAGAGAATCCAATAAATATATTTTTATTTAATAAATCTGAAAAAATATCACGCGTCCCTCCTACATAAATACTACTTTCTAAAATAATAATATCATTTGGTTTAAGATATTTAGTTAATGTATCTTTTACTGTATAAATATGATCTAAATTAATATCACCATTAGATTTAATATTAGTTGGAACTGATATAATATAAATATTACATTGTTGTAAATAAGATTCTTGATTTGTATAAATTACATTATTAAAATTATAATTATTTGATAAATAATTGATTCTTTCTAATGAAATATCATAACCAATAATATTAAATTGATTTTTAAATGTTTTAATTAATGAAAAGCCAACATAACCACAACCAATGACTGCAATAGATGACATTATTATAATAATAATAATTAATTATATTTAATATAAATTTTAATTAATAGAAATTTTATTTAATATAATATATAGAATAATTTTCCAAACTATGGCTTCGTCAAATTATTCCTATTCGGCACTCGCAGCCGTTGCTAGTGGTGTTACTCCTACTAATATTAATAACGTGGAGACTTTAAAAACTTTAGAAAATAATATTCAGCCTGTATTACATATTTTGTATTACACTCATAACCCCACTACTGTACTGACTTCATTAAATTTCGATTCGCGTTTAAAACGGAAATTAGTATATACACCCTCAATAGAATCAACACATGATAATGGGAATTTACATGAATTATTAGATGGTGAAAGTACAATTACTCGTTCGGCTGGAAGTTTTTCTATAACGGAGGATCGATATTGTTCTGTAAAAACATATGCTTATATAAAAATAAATACAGCTCAGACATATTATTTAAAACTTGAAGGTAGTACCTCCAACAAACCAAGAGCCAAAATATATTTAAATAATTTTTTAGTTGAAGATCTAATAAATACTACGAATGTTCAACCACCTCAAAAGGGTATCTATTTAAAAGATGGTACTTATTTATTATATATTGAATCGTTACCTGATTCTTCTAAAACAGCAAGTAATGCATGGCAATTTTATTTAAATACTGTATCAACACCTACCAATAGTACTCGTAAACTGTTAAGTACTTATTTAGTACCAAATAGTGATAGAGGTGCATTTACTCTAATAAAAAATGCACAATCAGCTAGAGAATTAGGTACTAAATCTTGGTGTAATACTGGAACTAATATTATTACTGCTGGCAATATATGCGCCACTGCTTTAAATAGTAATAATTATTTATCTTCTACATTAAATGATTATTGTTTCCCACGAACAACAGGGAGTACTACTAGAAATATTAGAAAACTTAATAATTTAATTGATCCAAATTGTACTACAGTTAGAACTAGATCAGGTCTTAATACCAATGTAAGAACTAGTTATGATGATGCTTATTCAAACTGGGCAAATGGGGTCGTAACTCAGAATACTATCGGAGCTAATTCTGCTGCTTTAGATGAATATGTAACTTCAAACATTAATAATCTTTCTACTAAATTTAAAGAAGGTTCTCATACTAATTTTTTAACTTATTGTGAAACACAAGCACAATCATCAAAAATTTTTGATCCTACGGCTGCAAATAATCCAGCTAGCTTTCCTAACTTTTGTAAAAATGTATATTCAAAAACAGGTACTACTGGAACTGGAAATTATTCTAACCAGGATAAAACCGATATAGATAATTCTAGTAATAGAATTAAACGAGCTTATTGTTCTGGAGCAACTTCAAATGTCGATTCTAGATATATGTATGAAACTTCAAATGAATGTAAAAATTTTGTATTGAATGATGGTTCTAATAATACAACTACTGATACTTTGAGAAAAACAATAACAGACCGGTGCACTGGTGATGGTACTGTAAATAATCCGCATTTTAAATATAGTGATAATTGGTGCTTAGAACAGAGTAATGCGAATATTGCGACAAGCCAAGATAGTTCCCTATGGGGTAATATGAGAAAAAAACGTATTGATATGCTTAATGCCAGTTTGGGAAATCAAACTTCAGCGAGTACAGATTTATTAGATCAAAATAATAGAAATTTTCTTACCGGGTCTTATAGAACATATGCTAATACTGATACACTACAAAATAATATATTGGGTGACAATAAAATAACTAACTGGTGTGAAATAAATGAACCTAATTATCTATCTATGGCAGGTTCTAAATGTAAGTCTATATATGATGCA
>Ga0129333_10002762_pt1 | contig 16381 bp, 12 predicted proteins | sample CPB6_08_DNA_FD_94474 | JGI IMG/M metagenome (GOLD analysis project Ga0129333, IMG submission 94474) | Freshwater to marine salinity gradient microbial communities from Chesapeake Bay, USA - CPBay_Sum_0.6_0.8_DNA | ecosystem: Environmental > Aquatic > Marine > Coastal | place: USA: Chesapeake...
ATTAACTGTCCAGTAAAACTCAGTAAAGATGCCGACAGGAAGAACGATACGCGCAAGTTCATTGGCGACACCCATGCCACGCAACTTTTCATAAACATGGAATGCCCGGTTGTAGGCGTCATGAATCAAATCGACGCCGTCGATTGACTCAATTGGTGGAAGTTGCTCATAGGTATACGAACCACTTTTGCCCGTCTGTGTTCTCATGTCTCGCAAGTCGGGAACATAGCCAACAGTTTCAAGCGTCGTATAACGGCCCGATATTTCATTGAACGAACCAATGCGGTGGCGAAACCATTCGCGTGCAACAAAAATTGGACATGAGACGTGAAAGCGAAACGCATTGTGCTCGAATGGTGTTCCGTGCCTTTCGCGGAGCAGAAAGTTAATCAAACCCTTGTCGGCGCTTGATAATGCTTCACTTCTCTTTCCGTAGGAGACACGTGCGGCATTAACGACCGACAGGTCATCGGCCATGCATGCATCCAAACGCACAAAACCATGTTCATGAATTTTGTCCACCGCTATACCTCCGAATGCGCGTCGATAAACGAGACCAATTTTTCAGCCGTCGTCACTCCGTCATAGGCCGGAGATGAACGCAGCCACCTGACAAAGTCGTACCAACGACGCTGCTGCTCGGCATTTTCAAAAACGATTGTGTATTGAACAACCGCCTTTGGTGCTGCCCCAGGCGTAGCAACAGTTGAGCCTCGAATTGCAGCATCGGAATGGTCAACAGATGTATCGGCGATAATTTTCTTTTCCCCATCGTCATCGCGCCGGACCATCGACGTAATTTGTTCAATCGCGGCATCGGTTGCTGCAATTATTGGTGCAACAAAACCCTGCTTGCCATTATTTGTTGCTGGAAGATTTGCCCTATCTGCTTGCTCTTCGTAGTAGGCAATTTCAAATTCATCCCATCCAAGTCCATCAAGAAGTTCTGTATATGACTCGGAGATAGTTGAAATCAGTTCGGACGCCATAGCGTTATCCGTGTAGCCAAGTTCAACTGTTCGGTTGTCCGCAAGAGCAAATGCAACCGCCCGCGCATTATCGGCATCCATTGAAACTGCCGCAATGTGTGTCCAACCAAGTTTTTTTGCTGCCATAACCTGGTGATTTCCAGCAAGAATTGTAGAAGTCCCATCGTTATTTGGGCGAATCACGATTGGTCGCATTTGCCCAAATTCCGAGTAAGACGCCATGATTGCGTCAACATTTCCTTTTCGTGGGTTGCCTTCCAAGTGAACCAACTGGGAAATGTCCACCAAGAGACCTTTCAGCGACTCATCAACTTGATGTTTCATCAAAACTCCATGCATTCGTATTTATCGGTACTAAATCAATGCCAGCCGAGCGTAATAGGTTAAAGGATTTGTCTCGTTCGACATAATTTTCATCGTCCGCAAAAACAACTCGCACAATCCCTGCTGATGCTATTTGTTTGGCGCAGCCAAAACACGGTGGGCCATTAACGACAAGCGTGGCCCCCGACCGCAACGACGGGTCGGACCAAAGTAGCGCATTCGCCTCTGCGTGCTGAGCAATACAGTTGTCATAAGTGGAACCACTTGGACTCTGTTCATGCAATCGAGGACAGGCGCCATCCGCACAATGTCCAAGCCCAGGCGGCGAGCCATTGTAGCCAACACCAGCAACGCGACCATTTGGCATCAAGACGACTGAAAAATATTGCCGTTTAGCGCATGTGGAAAATACGCGCGACAAATAGAAGCACGACCTCAGCCAATTTAATTCACGCCTGCTTGGGCTCATGGCATGACTTGCGCGCGCACATTTGCGTTCAATGTCCGCATGGCGTCAATGGACGTGCGCAGCGATAATAGTTTTTCTCTCTTTGACTTTACGAGGGCTTCGGAAATCTTGTATTCAAAAACTTCGTCAGCAAGTTTGTAGTCAGCCCATGCTTCACGCTCTTTGATTGAGCCCTTAGCGGAAAGATATTCCTTGGCCCAATTCGATTTGTAAATCGCTTCCTTTTTTGCGGCATCATCAGCGAGTCGCTCAAATGCTTCAGTTTCTTCCTCTAGGGAATCAATCAGTCGCAATAACTCTGACTCAATTTCCACCTGACTAATGGGGTTATCGCGCCTCATCAACAATAAACCTTTCCTGTAGGGGCGACCATTCGACGTTTTTTAACGCCGACATATTTGCTTCTGGCCAAGAATACCGCCCAATACCCAATGCTTGCAAGCCCATTTCTTCAAGAAGCCACGCGTCGCATTCATCATCAGCACTCTTGCCCGACCAAATTAAGCCAGTACGAGCAGACACGGCGGATATGACCTCTGCTTTGGATGCATTGCCTCGCCCTGTTGCAAATTTTGCCCTATTGGTTGGGGGGACATTCACGAAAGGGATATTGCGCTCATGAAGCAACACGCGAACAACTCCGCCGAGTTCGCCAATTTTATGAGCCTGCGAGTTCCGGGCAGAAAATGCATAGCCCTCGATTACCGCACCCTCAACACCAACATCGCCAATAAGGACATCTAGTTGGTTCCTTATGTCTATTAAACGTTCTGTTTCTTTTAATTTACTACTGATTGCCAGCGTTTTTCCATCGCTACTTACGCCGGTGGACGTTAGAGATAAGTCCAAGCCAACTAACTTCACGAAGCGACACTATCACTCCGTAAAAGTCAAAGGCGGGAGGTTTCCCTCCCGCCCAAGACAACTCTTATTTGTACAACTGATTATCAGCCGAAACGGTTGTCCGGCTCAATTGCAATCGGGGTGGTCTCTTCCTCGTCGAACTCAACGATGAGGCTCACACCAAGATTGGCGCCAGCCACAGTCGAGCCAACCTGGTCGATGTCGATGCTGAGAAGGTCGCCAGCAGCGAAGGTAACGACCTCGGGATTGCCGGCCATCGTCGCCGTCGTGCCGCTAATCGCAATGGTGGGGCGGTTCGCCTGGGTGGTGAACATCGTGGTGCCGTTCTTGTTGATGTCCACAATCAAGGTGGCACCGGTAGGGGCAGTTCCGACGCGAGCCGCAATCTTCTTCACCACGCCACCAAAGGGGGCGACGGCGAAGTCCTTGCCTGCTGCAGCGGTCAGCGTGCCGACGCTTGCGAGGTTGATGATTCCTGAACTCATATTTTCTCTCCATTGTTGGTCGGATGGGTCACACTACTGTACAACAACGGAGGTCTATGGCGTAGGAGGTTTGCTACGAATTGACGCAATTCATAGTTTCTTAATCTAATTATTCCCAACTACGTTTTGCCAACCCGAGGTCAAATGCGAGTTGGGGGTTATTCCCAATGCGCTGGTGGCACTCTCGGCATACAGCCATGCAGTTGCTCTCGTCAAGTATTGAACCACCCTGCGACCTTCGCTTCAACTCATGAATGTCCACGCTTCCCCTGCGTACATATGTAGTCACGCCATCATGTTTCGCAAAGATTGGGCACGCCTGACAAAATGGAAACTCATCCAGTAGGCGTGAGACCAATCTCCGCCTCTCGACATATTCCTTCTGCTTTTTCTTGCTTCTATATCGCATTGATGTCCACCGTATCCATTGTCCAGTTACGGTCGAGAACATCCCACAACGATTCATCAATAGGTGTTGGGTCGAGGTCTGCCGCCATCATCAGGCGCTTGTGTTCACGGATGGCGCGTCTGTAGATGTCTGCGGTGTCCCACTCGTCTTGGATAATTGGCTCACCACCTTCGATGAGGGCCATTACCTGGTCTAGGCGACGTGAAACATGGAAGTGGAACTTCTTAATTTTTGACTTTTTGATGCTGTAATCGCGACTGGCTGCTGCAAGCAATTTTTCGCCATCTTTACCCATAGACCGATAGCGGTCCTCATCGGCGAGTGAGTCATTTTCAATTTCAGCAATCTGCTCATCCAGGTTGTCAACTAAAGCAAGAAGTGCCCTTTTCCAGCGGTCGTAATTCGCGGGATTTTGAAGAACAGCCCTTCGTTCAGGGGAGATTTTATTTTTAACGTCGTCTGCGACCAAACGCGCAAACGCATCATCTGACATCTGAACCATTAAAATTGTCCTCGCTTAGCCCATGCAGGGCAAATTGGTTTGTATGAACACCAGTTGCACAAAATAGTTTTATTTGTCGGAAAATCATTCCGTTCACATGCTTTATCAACTGCGTTTTTTGTTGTCCTTACGTAGTTGACTACATTTTCCATTGCCTCATCATTGAACGGTTCATGAAATTGAACGCCATCCTTCAGATACAGCAATTCAGTCGCCGCAACGCTACCAAGAGACATATTGGTGACTAGGGTTGCATAAATCTGCAGTTGCAGAAACTTGTCGCCAACATACGATGGCTTTGGAGTCTTTCCAGTCTTGTAGTCGGAGATTGTCCATTCGTTCTGGCCTGAAAGTGAATACCGGTCAATAAAGCCCTTGATATTGACGCCATCAATTTGTCCGTTGAGTTCAAATTCAATGCCTGCCGGGGTGATGGATGATGGCTCCTCGACCTTCCAAAGATTCTCAAGGCAATACCAGGCATTCCATCTGAACAGACGCAAACTTTCAGCATCTTTTACTATTGGAAGAACACGCTCCTCCCAGGAACTTGCATGCCAAACGGATGATGCCAGCGCTTTGATTGCCCCCAGATTTCTTTCTCCAGCCGGAAGAACATAAAACTCTTCAAGTACTTCATGAACAAAATTGCCCAGTAACGATTCCTTGGTGGGGGAATCAGGCAGTAGGTCAATCTTATTGAACTTGAACTTTTGGGGACATTGATTGAATGTACCCATCGACGATGGCGATAGGTATGGAGGGGGCACTGACTGGTTATTATTCTCCGCCAGCGTCATCGGATTCCGAGCCTTCCTCAAACTTGAGTCGAGTTGCCTCAGCAATTAGCGCTTCCAAGTCTTCGAATGTTGCGGTCTCAAGAGTCGGCTTTGGAGCCCCTTCAGCCCAAACCAACCAAAACTCCGAGAGTTTCTTGCGCTTATCTTCCGACAGAGACTTCGACAGAGAAAGGAAATTAGTCCACAACTTAACGATTTCCTCATTGACAACAGGAGCCTGTTCCGCCTCGTCCATCATCAGCGCCTCCTCCGTACGAGCGAGGTACAGGCCGACACCCAGCGATTGCGCCGCCTTCTTCAGGGCATCAGAAACGGCACCCTTGAACTCATCTCCGAGGTCAACAATTTCCCCCTGCTTGGTGCGCTTGATTTTCTGCCCACCAATGCCATCCCTGCTAACAAGTTCGCCATTGATTTTGGCATCAAGTCTGACGTGGGCAACAACGAAATCAGGGTCAAGGCTGTCACGCAAGCATGACAAAATCTCGTATGACCAGGACTCAAGGCCCAGCACCTTATTGAGGCGCGTGATTACCTCGCTGACCGGAATGTAGGTTAAGCGTGTGCCACTTTTGCTAAGGGTGCGCTCAACTTCCTTCGGAAATGGCTCGTACAGAGCCTGGAATAAATTGGTCATTCTGCATTTCCCTTTCTAACGATAATGCTTGTTCTTGGTTCCGAGACTTCGCAATAGTTGTCAGCGTTGAGTCCAAGATTGGATAGCGCCTTGACTCGCCAGTACGAAGGGGCGACGTAGTCAAGGAGGGCAACAATCATGTCCTCAAACGACATCGTTACCTCGCCGGTGTCCATGTCAATTGACGTCTGCTTAATTCTTGTGGCTACGTCCAGCGCCAGTTCCTTGTGGCGCCATTTGCCCCTGTCGGAAGCGGACTTGCGTTCAATTTCTGCACCATCGCGCAGAGAAATGAAATCTTCAGTCATTTTCTTGGCACAGATGGCTTCAAGTGATGTGTAGACAATCGACAGGTCTCGTTTGATGAGATTCATGTCGAGTAGAGCATCAGCGATTTCATCGGGGGTGCAATCAGACTCAGCGAATTGCTGAAGTTCGATATCTACTTGCACTAGCAGTTGTCGCAAAAGTGCGACACTTTCAAGTTTCATAAATAAGGCTCCATGTCATTGGCTGGGCGTAGTGCCCGTTACTCACACGACGATAGCAGCGCGTTTCCTTTGAGGCAACCCGAGTCCAGCAAGAAATGTGAATGCCCCTGTCGCCGAGTCGACCTGGTCGTCATGGTTGCAGGCCTCCGGGAACGAAGCCAACTCGTCCAACCAGTCAGTTAACCAGGCCCCCCGTAGGCACCTGGCATTACCATTAGCAACGGCAGCAGCAAAAGGACGGGCTCGGGTGATTTTGTCACCAGTTGACCTAATCCCGCCAAAATCATAACCCGGCAAAACATACCGCGCATATTGGTCTACCAGGGCTTTTCCAGAAGAACCGGGCTCTTGCTCCATTCGGATAGCCACGCCATGGCCGTCTTCATACGCTGTTTGAGCGATGAACTGCTCAACCTTCTCGCCCTTGGCACGTATTTTCTTTACATCCAAAATATAGGCAATACCCTGGTCAAAGAGCATAAGTGTGCCGACCGTCCAGTCCGGGTCGGGATTGGATTGGGATGGCTCAGTGGCCGCCAAGTCCCAAAATCTGACGGCACGGGAGGCCGAAGTAAGTGCTGGGATTTCGTGAGAATCAACAATAATTACATTTTCCCGCTCAAACATGGAGCCGAGGGTGGTGGACCACCAATCGCCCTCCTCAAGTCGCCTACGTTCTACAGGGTCTAGCGCCTGGAGGGATAGTCGGTATGACTCGGCGTCAATGCCTGGGTTGTCCGTCAGCATTGAGGGGACAAAAATGCGACCCGTTGTCTGCCCCTCGACGATAAATCTCTGGCGCACCCAGTTGGGTGCTGGGTTGGATGCGGCCCTCATCCTGAGGGGAACCTTCGAAACCGGACCAGAGGCCGGGCGTCGGAGTCGAGAGAACAGGTAACGGTAGTCGGATTCCCGGATTTCGGTGACCTCGTCCATGCCAATGAACTGAAATTCAGCACCTTTGTAACGCAAGTAATCCTGCGAGTTATTGAGGTAGCCGAAAGAGATACGAGCGCCCGATGGGAATACCGCCGTATAATTATTGGCATTCCACTTGACTTCGTCGTAGTTGGCAATCCACGACTGGAAGCGGTCCATGACTGCGCCAGGAAGCGCCAAGTCGGCGTAGGTTCGGCGGAAAAGAATCGCATTGTAGCCAGGCACGTCCACATACTGGAGGGCTGACATCAAGAGGGCAGAACTCTTGCCTCCGCCGGCCGCACCCCCAAATAATGCTTCAAGTGCGTTGGTCCTGAGGAATACCTTTTGGGTCAGGGATGGCGTTTCGGGGCAAAAACTGGGTTGCTTGGGTTGCAAAAATTGTAAAACTTGTTCCCAGTTTTCAGCCATAAAAGTTCCTGTGCGTCATAATTTGGACTTGCAGTCATCCCGCAAACTTTTCGCGTTTGGGCTAAGGTGTCGCCATGGCAGATAGTAACACGAAGTTCCGTCAACGTATTGGGCGACTATTTACGAGGGGGACTGCGGCCAACGTACTGATGTTATCGTTTATTATATTTACGAGCATCGGCGCTGGATTAATCACGCCTCCGTTGGGGCTCGTGACGGCGGGCGTCACCTGTGGCGTCTTTGGATTTCTCCTGGGTCTTGAGTAAATATGGCGTGGAACTCGACTGAAAATAAATCGCTCGACTCGCGGCAGATGAAGGCTGCGGTCGGTCCTGGTGCACCCATCGCACATAATGCAAGTTTTCAGGGACGTGCCTATCGTGACCCCTGGGATATTGAGCGCGCTTACCGCGAGGGAATGCAGAAGGTCGTCTGGGTTTCGCGATGCATTGACGCAATCGCCGGAAACCAAGCGCGTTTGCCGATTATCTTGCGTAAAGATAACAATCCCGCTGGTGAAATTGTAAGAAACTCAAACCGGGGGGACGGTTCAATTTTGGACCTCCTCAATACGAAGAGCAATATTGGCGAGAACTCATTCATTTTCCGATATCGGCTCTCGTCGCAGTTGCTGATGAGTACCCGTGGTGCATTTATCGAGAAGATTCGAGGCCGAGATGGCCGCCTAATTGGTGTCAATCTCCTGCCCCCGCAATCAACAGCGCCGATTCCTGACCCCAAGCGGTTTGTGTCTGGCTATGAAGTTCTGATGCCCAACGGCGACAAAATTATCATGAAGCCAGAAGACGTCGTTTGGGTGCGACGCCCACATCCGCTCGACCCCTACCTCTCGTTGACGCCCATGGAATCAGCGGGGGTTGCCATTGAGATTGAGAATCTGGCCAAGTTGTACAACCGCAATTTCCTGCTGAACGATGGACGCCCTGGCGGACTTCTCGTCGTCCGTGGCGAAATTAGTGATGAAGATAAAGACGAATTGCGTAACCGATTCAGGGGAAATCTTGGTCGTGTCGGCGCAACGAGCGTTATTGCGGCCGACGATGGAGTGGATTTTGTCGATACTTCGTCCAACCCTCGTGATGCGGCCTATATCCAAATGCGCCAAATCACCAAAGAGGAAATTCTTGCCTCATTCGGCGTACCCGAGTCAGTAATCGGCAATGCTTCTGGCCGGACCTTTTCGAATGCAGGGGAGGAGATTCGCGTCTTCTGGAGCGAGACGATGATGCCTCACCTGGAGCCAATTGCACGCGCTCTCGATGAACTCGATGAACGGTACTACGTCGACTTCAATGTTGAGGATGTGCCGAGCCTCATTATGTATAGGCAGGAACGCCATCGCTATGTTTTGACCGAGTTCCAGACCGGCTTAATCAGTGCTAATGAATATCGTGAAAATACTGGCCGCAAGACAGTAAAGAGCGACCTTGCCGATTCCTTGCTGCAGAATCCGAATCTCACGCCAATTGCAAATACCGAGAAGGAAATGCCTCCGCCTGCAGCCGCTGCAATTCCTGGAATGCCCCCGGGTGCCGCTATGCCGCCAGCAGGGGCGCAGGGCGAAGTTGCGATGCCGCAGGAAATGCCACCCATGCCGGCCGAGGCGCCACTGGACCCGAACACCATGCAGGGGGCCATTGCGGCCGAAGCAGGTGCCCCCATGTCTCCGGAAGTTCAGCAGGAGCCCCTGCCCGCCGGCCAGTTGTCGGCGCAACGTGACATTGCTGTCAAGAGCGATGAATATTTGCCCGACCTGGAGCGATGGACCTCAATCCTTGACCGTAGTCTTGAGCGCATTTTTGAGCGTCAACAGCGTGTTGTGCTCGAAAAGGTGATGGGACAGAAGAGTAGGCGCGCACTTGCTGAAGGAACTCTTGACGTCGATTCTGTGATGCCCCAGGAAACGTGGGACAAGCAGATTGATGAAGATGTTCGCCCAGTGCTGAACGCCATCATCAAGGATGCGTCTGAAACATTCAGCGCAAAGTCGGCCGCCTTTATGCCAATGCCCGCTGAAGACACTATCGCCCACGTAAATGCACAAATCTCAAGAATTCAAGACGAAAACTTCCGCAGTAGAGAAGTTATTTCTCGTGAAATTCTGAATTCACTGTCCGTCAAGGACGAAGAGCATCGTTCGGTTGTTCTTCGGGCTGCAATTGTTGGCCACTTCACACAACTGCTTGCAAAGACCAGGCCGCAACTGGCGCAGGCAGAAGCGCGGCGTGCGTGGAATGCGGGAGCATCTGCATTTAAGTAAACAACGCGTGTGTTTACGTAAATGACTCAATAAAACGGCTTTAGTTGCCCTACTTATTGATTGTAGTCGTTTATTATTGGCTGGTACACGCGGAGGTCGTATGCCTACGAAAAATGAATCGTCCCTGCTCATCAAGGCAAACCCTGGTCAATTCAGCATTGACGAGGCTCAGGGTATTGTCGAGTGTTTTGTCGCCGGTATTGGAAACAAGGATTCCGTTGGCGACATCATTCAGCCCGGTGCATTTACTGAAAGTCTAAAGCGCCGCCGGCCACGTGTCGTCTGGGGACACAACTGGAATGACCCGATTGGCAAGGTTCTTGACATTTATGAAGTTGGACCCAACGACCCGCGCCTTCCGGCAAAGATGAAGGCTGCCGGAATTGGCGGCTTGTATGCAAAGGTTCAATTCAACCTAAATACCGAAAAGGGCCGTGAGGCTTTTGCAAGCGTTGCGTTTTTTGGGCAGGACCAGGAGTGGTCGATTGGCTACAAGACGCTCCAAGCAACATTCGACAATCAGCGGCAGGCAAATTTACTTCGCGAAGTCGAACTTTACGAATGCTCCCCAGTTCTCCATGGTGCCAATCAGTTGACCGGAACAATCTCCGTAAAGAATGACCCCGTGTTTGATGACATTGACACAATGATTGATTACCTTGAGCATGACGACTTCGATTTGTCCGAAAAGGGCCAGCCGTTGCGTGACCCCAAGGGTGGACTTACTGCCGCGGGCCGCCGACACTTTGCGCGCACGGAAGGCGCAAACCTCAAGCCTGGCGTAAAGGGGCCGGCGGATACGCCGGAAAAGATGCGCCGAAAGGGGTCGTTCCTCACTCGGTTCTTTACCAATCCCTCTGGACCGATGAAGAAGCCGAACGGCAAGCCCTCGCGTCTCGCGCTTTCTGCTGCCGCGTGGGGCGAGCCGGTGCCGCAAGACAGGAGTGACGCAGCAAAACTGGCTGCCAAGGGACGCCGCCTCTTGGAGAGGTATGAGAACTCCAAGAAGAAGGATGATTTTTCAGATATGGAATTCTCTGACTTCGATGCCTTCGAAGAGGAATGGTCGACTGAAGAGGAGAAGTGTCATGCGATGGGGGCAATGATGCCCCCGGAGGTTCGTGCTCGCTGGATGCAGGTTGCTCGCGAAGAGTACGAGGGTGACGACGACGAGGAAGAGACTTGGGACATCTTTGGCGAGGGACTTGCCACTCCACTGAGTCCAGAAAAGCGGAATGCGCTCCTGATGGAAATGAGCCGGCGCTCGCAATTCCCTGTTGAGATTGTTGATGCAACTGAAAATTCAGTCGTTTTCCACATTATGAAGAACGGCCAGAGAATGACATTCCGCACCTCTTATCATTATGAAGGCGATGAGGGTCGATATATGTTTGGCAAGCCAGAGCGTGTTGCTATGGAGTTCATGCCTGTCCGTAGCAAGCCTGTTATGGCCAAGCCCGAGGTTGACCCAACTCAGCGAATGGCGCGCCCTGATGATGATGACACGATGCCGCGGCTCCTCCGTATCGTCGAAAAGTTTGGCGAAGCAGAGAAGTCTCTTCTTGACGATTCAGTTATTGACTTTCTCGATGTTATGGAGGTTGACTTCAAGGCTGGTCGGGTCATTAGTTCGCGGAACATGTCCAAGTTGAAGAACATCGTGACGCTTCTTCAGGAAGTTATTTCATCTGCTGGAGAAGTCGAGCAGAAGGACGCGATGCTCATTCCTTGCGAAATCGAGGCAGCCTTTGCGACAAAGTCACTAATCGACCCAATTATCGAATATCACGGTGCAGTTGCTGAAGTAACTGAATCTGGCATTTGGGTGAAATCTGGAGCAACACCAGAATTTCGAGAAGCAATCGAAAATGCAACTGGCTCACTTGCCTTTAAGGCGTTGGGGGGACGGATTGGCGGTGGTGGGGGAAAAGGCCGTAGGGCGGCGCGATTCGCGACCGCCCGCTTCGACCCGAATGCAGTAGACGGCGACGAAGATGGGTTGGTCCAAGAAGGGACACCATTCGAGCGTCCTGCGACACCACGGAATGTAGCCAGCCGCGCTGCTGGAGCGGCAATCTCTCCCACTTCACCTCGTGCTGGCTCCGGCATGGCGTCAAGCGCCGGTCGTCAGCGTTCTTCCGAGCCAGGCCTTGAGAAGAATCAAGTCGCTGGTGACATGACGCTGGAAGAGTATGGATATCTTGAAGATGCCCTCAGTGTAATTATTCGCGATAGTGAAGCGCTAAAAATCAGCAAACGCGATGCTGACGCTCTCGAAGAGTTGCGTTATGCAATTGATAACGCAATTATGGCGAATGACATGATTGTCATGGACCGCGAGACAATGCGTCGCGCATCTGATGTTATTGATAATGCAGTGAGAGCATCAATTGAAGGTGGAAATCCCTCTGTTGCCCAGGGACGCCTACTTGATGTCATCGACAGAATCATGGCGGCCGATGAGAATGGCCTCATCTGGGAATCCATCAACCTCCAAGAGGCTGGGACGCGCCTGGATATGCCGAGTGGCGGGCTTGCCTCTCGTTCAAATTGGGACAGGAATAAAAAACTCCAGCGTGAACTGGATTCAATTGACTGGTCGAAAATCAAGGCAACTTTCGACGAATTCAATGATTCAAAGACCAAGCCGTCTGTTGATGCTTTCGTTAATTTTCACCTCCTGATGGATGATGACCCCAGGCCCGTGGACTGGCGGCCAATTGGCTCTGACCTGCCCTTCGACCTCCGAACTGGCAAGCCGCGTAAACGTTTTTACGAGATGGAAGTTGAAGCATGGGAGGCTCGCCAGAAAGAAAAGGCGCAGCGCAATAAGCGACTTCAGGCTGGAAAATTTGACCTGAGGGATAGGGCGTATTGGGAAGTTACTGGCGACGGCGTGCTTCAGCCTCGCCGCAATGAAAAGAACGAATTTGTTCCCTCATGGGAAGAAGACCCTAAGTTAAATCAAATTATTTCCGACAGATTCCGTCGTGGCGATAAAGTTTCGTCGCTTGCTGCTGATAACGGCGTGTCGAGTTATGAAATTCGCAAAATGGTTATCGCCAACACCAATCGCAAGAAGGGTGCTGGGCTGGCATCGTCAATGTCGCGTGGCGATGGCATGGTCAAGCGAGATGAGCGTGGTCGAGTCATTTTCGAAGGTTCTGAATTTTTGGCCGACTTGGCCAAAAAGCGTGAAGATAGACTTCGTGAACTCGGATTCGACGATGACGAAATTGAGACTTTGCTCGGGTATCAACCCCAGGAGCGTCCTCTTGGGTTTGCTTCACGTAAAAATCTTCATAAGAACACAGTTAATTACAATACTGAAGCATTGAAGCAGGCTTATGCGGATATCGAGAAGTTCCGCAAAGACAATCCCGACTTTGACCCAGGCAAAGAGAACTGGGATGATGAGGATTGGACGGCAAAGTGGGAACAGTTCACTGACCTTGAGGATGAGGCCCAGGGAATTATTGATTTCTACGAAGAAGAGAATCAGGCATGGAATGATGCCCGTCAGAAATCTGACGATGCCAAGGGTGACATCGACGACATCCTCGCTGACCTTCAGGGTTATGCCGAGGAACTCGGAACTGACCGCGATGCGCTCATGGCTTCAATGGAGGGATTGAGCCTAGAGGCTTTTAATAAACTCTTTGCTTCCGTTGATATGGACGACGCTGAAAAGCGCTCAACCTACAATTTGATTAAGCAAGCAATTGACGATGTAGAGGAAAAAAGAATTGACCTTTACGGCGCTGAACTTGATGCGCAGACTTTCCAACGGCATGGCGATGATGCTGTTCTTTCGGAAATTAAAGCAATTGCCGCAAATCAAGATGCAATCAGAAAGCAGCGAAACTGGGGCATGGATGACCGTGGCGGTCGCCGTCAAAGTTCCTGGGGTGGATTCGCTTCCTCGACCCAGGGGCGCGGCCTGGGACGGAGTCGCGAAATTTATCCTGGCAATTCGGGCAGAAAGCCATCTTCGGCTGTTTCTTTTGTTCGCTACGACGCTGGCAATGAGGAACTGATTGTTCAGTACAGCAGCGGGCAGACCTACGTGTTTGGCGGTATTTCGGCACAAAATGCCGACGCTCTCGATTCTGCTGACAGTCTCGGTCAGGCGCTGCAGAGGATTAAGGGCTCAGCCGCGTACACCATCAAGCCCAATGGCGATATTTCGGGAACAAAGCCTACGCCTGGCCAACATATGAGCCGGGATATGAAGCGCCTCAAGAGTACTCGTGGATTAGATGGCTCGGAAGAGAGAATTTTCCAAGAAGCCATCGACGCATTGAATGGTGACCTTGACTCAATGTCCGATAGTGACAGGCGCGATGCTGCTCAGCGAATGCTCGACCTGATGAATAACCTAATGGCGGACGGCGAATATCATTCCGCTGAGTTACTTCAGAAGGCATCGCAAGTTGCCCGCCCGAGTCGTTCAATGTCTGGGCGCGTTGCTGCACCAAGCAAACTTGAGGTGGGCCTATCGGCCGACGAAATCGGAGATATCCGTCGGGGTCTTGCATCAGCAATCGGTTCTAGCAATCGAGATGAGACTAAAAATCGTTTGCGTCGCTACAGCGAACTGCTCGGAGCGTCCAAAAATAATGTCCTCAAGATGGATGCCGAAGAATATGACTCGGCAATCGACGCATTCCAGGCGATGGATGCTGAGGGCGTCGATTACTTCAAGCCAGCCCGCGATGTTCTGGAATTTGCCGCCTTATCCCAATCCGGCAAGTGGACTTCGAGAAATGTTGCCAGGTCGATTAACCGCCCTGACCAGCCGAGCGGCTTTGCGTCAAAGCGTCCGAATAACGGCGCACCAGATGACATCACGCAATACATGCAGGATGAATTCATTTACTGGGCCAGGCAGCAAGGCTCTTTTAGGGTTGTTCAAGAACTTGTCCGCAGGTTTGACAGGAATAATGGAGAACTTTCTCCCAAGGATTGGGTGCGTCTCCATAATTACTATGCGCTTTACAGCAAGCGTGGCAAGGGAATGCCCCTCTATGGCACTGGGCCCAACGCTCTCCGCTCCAACGATTCGCCTCGTGGATTCCGTTCAGAAATCTCGTCTCCCGATGCGCCTAAAGTTCCTTCTGGGCCCGGACGTGGTCGAAAGGTTGGCTCCGGCGAGGATAAAAGGTTCAGGGGTAAGAAGTGGGAGGACCTGAAGCCGCGAGACTGGGACCTCATGAGTGCCGAGGAGCAGGAAGAGGAACTCATTACATCTCTGCATCCTGACAAGAGTGGACTCCGCAAGGTTGACTATGACCGGCTCCTGCTTGAAATCATTGAACGGCAGTTGGATGATGAGGAGAGTCCACGCGAACGCCGTCGCAGAATGGCTGAAGAGAGCCGTAAGGAGCGGATGGACTCGCGGCGTCAGGCACGTGAAGCGATGAGCGAAGACGAACGAGCCGCAGAAGATGCACGAATTGAGGCGTCTAGTAGGCGCGCAGGAGAAAAGCCTCAGGGTTCGGTTGAAGCCACCCGTGAAGTTACTGCTGCTGATGCGCGTGCGGCTCGAAAGAAAATCATGTCAGGTCTGGACAAGACAATCAACAAAGATAGAGACAGGATTCGCGAGGATGTAGACCGTGGGGCAGCCGACGAGATGCACGCAGAGACATGGGAAGAGGTGCTGTCTCTCATTACGGAAACAGACGACCTAACCCTGTCTCAACTTGACTCAATCCGTGATGTTTTAGACGGATACCTTGACGAGGCGAATAGTCTTGATGAATTGACGACTGCTGAGTCACGCAGTATTAGAAGCGCCCGAGCCCTGTTGAACAGAGTCGAGGACCTTCTTGAGCAATTCGAGGACGACAGGTGGATTGCTGCTGGAACCACTGAGGCTGGCGAAAAACTTGGCCGAGGTGGCGACTCCTTCGTTGATGCGGTTGAGCGGGCAGGCTTTTCTTCCGCAATTCGTCCCTACAAAGCCAATATCAGCAGATATCTCAACGCACGAGAAGACGCATTTAATCGTGGCTTTGCGTCATCGACCGGAAAAGCCGGACGAGCCGAAGTCAAGGGTCAAGCAACTTTCTTCAAAGACATTCAGGACTCTCTTCCCAAGGAAATCAGAGAGGCCGAAAAGGCCGGTGACTCCGCGACAGCGAAAGCACTTCGGATGCTTGAGTCAACGATGAAGCGTCAGGATTCCGGGAAAGTAGGACCGACTCGTACTGACGCTGGGCAAATTCTGCTCACGAGAGACGACATGGATTCCATTATGGATGCAATCATGGTTGTCATTGATAGACAGATGGAAATCGGCGGAACAGACAGACTTGATTCATTCGTGAAACTTCTTGACATGTTGGCAAAGAGCGGAATGGCTACATTCATTGACAAGACAGTCGATGAGGTTGGGTCAAGGACTGTTGCACGAACCAACTCCCGTGGACAGACGGTCAATATTTCTTCTAGCGAATGAAAGCGTTAATATGACTTTTCAGCCACGAACACCTGGTTTGGGTTACAATAGTCAGACAGGTCCTAGAGAAAAACAACCAAAGTTTCACTGCATGGCTACTGGGAATAAGGCTAGTATTCCTTGCAGTGGATGTCCCGACCCGTCGGGATGTCTTATCACATCGATTCAATACAAGGAGCCCGAAGCCATGGCATATGATGAGAAGGCCGTCGTGAAAATCGATGGCGACGGCAATTTGCTGAAGTGCGCGAAGGGCTTGGGTGATTCCGAGTGCGGCTACACCCCCGGCGCCAAGGTCTGTGGAAAGTGCGGAGCCA
>Ga0129333_10002763_pt1 | contig 16376 bp, 12 predicted proteins | sample CPB6_08_DNA_FD_94474 | JGI IMG/M metagenome (GOLD analysis project Ga0129333, IMG submission 94474) | Freshwater to marine salinity gradient microbial communities from Chesapeake Bay, USA - CPBay_Sum_0.6_0.8_DNA | ecosystem: Environmental > Aquatic > Marine > Coastal | place: USA: Chesapeake...
CCATCTTCAAAAATCTCAAGAAAATTCATGACTTGTCAATTCAAACGGTGAGTAAATCGTAGATTTGCCAGATAAATGACATTGCAAATATACCAAGAAACCAAGCAAACAAAGGTGTCTTGCTCAATACAAATCTTCTTGATTCATGAAACCAATCTCAATCCCCAAAATTCCTCAGAAATTAAAGCAACCTGTATTTGGTTCAAAAGAGATTCGCGACTTGTTTATGATCGACGAATCCATCACTTTTTTGAATAATGGCTCCTTTGGAGCAACCCCAAGATTTGTGCTGGAATATCAAGATGCAATCAGGCAAAGAATGGAATTGCAACCGGTGAATTTCATGGTGCAACAATTGCCAAAACTGCTTCGAGATTCACTTCAAATGATAGCTCCATTTATAGAAGCAAATGCTGATGACCTGGCTTTTGTGGATAATGCGACAACAGGCGCAAATACAGTCATACAATCACTGATGCATTCATGGAAAAAAGGCGATGAGATTCTGACAACGAATCATGTATATGGCGCTGTTCGCACAACACTTCAACATGCAACATCAATCATGGGTGCAACATTGATTGAAGCACATGTGCCTTTTCCCATTTCTGATGATCAAGAATGTATCAATGCAATCAAAAAGCGTCTGAATAAAAAGACAAAACTTTTGGTGATTGATCATATCACATCCCCGACCGGAATTATTTTCCCAATAAAGGAAATCATTGCAGAATGTAAAAAGAATAAGATTCCGGTATTAGTGGACGGCGCGCATGCTCCGGGAATGATTCCTTTGAATCTCAATGAACTTGATGCTGATTGGTATACGGGGAATTGCCATAAATGGCTTTTTGCTCCCAAAGGTTGCGCACTGTTATGGACTCATCCCAAACATCAACACATGATGCATCCCACAGTGATTTCTCATGGCTATATGCAAGGGTATAAACAAGAATTTGATTGGACCGGCACAAAAGATCATAGCGCATTTATCGCATCACCACTGGGGTTGAGCTTTCATCAAGCAATGGATTCAGAATATTTGATGATGGCATATCATGCAAAAGCAATAGCGTTGAGGAATATGATCTCAGATGCATGGAAAACTCAAGTTCCATCACCAGACTCAATGATTGGATCTCTGGCTTCGATCGAAGCACCAAAGAGCTTGCAATATGAAGGCGATGATGCATTGCTCTATGCTCAAGCCTTGCATGATATTCTGTGGAATGAACATAAGATTGAAATTCCGGTGATTCCATTTGCAGGAAAAATCTGGATTCGCTTTTCAATTCAAGTATTCAATCGTTTGAAGGACTATGCACATCTCATGGAGACTGTTCCAACCATCAAGAAATCACATGTATTTAAAATGTTGAAAACATTGAAAACCTGACCTATTTTCTTCTTCGTAAATTGCGTGAACTATTACTCGAGAAAATCATGATACAATTCTTCTTTCTTTGCTGTATACTTTTTGCTTCTACTTTCATTTCCGAGGCACAACAATCTTCGTGGATGAGATATCCTGTCATATCACCAGATGGCTCAAGCATTGCATTTGCCTTTCAAGGAGATATCTGGAAAGTCTCAACCAAAGGTGGAAAAGCAGAGCGTATCACTTCAAATGATGCCTATGATGTGGCACCTGTTTGGTCACCAGATGGAAAAAGTATTGCCTTTGCTTCTGATAGGCATGGTAATATGGATATCTTCATCATGTCTGCCGAAGGCGGATCTCCAAGAAGACTCACCTTTCATTCGACAAATGAAATGCCATCTGCTTTTTCTCATGATGGCTCTGCAATCTATGTGTCAACACATATTCAAGATTCTCCAAAAAATAGTCAATTCCCTTCCGGCGGCATGGGTGAACTCTATGCGATATCAGTGAAAGATGGAGCAAGATCACAAATACTCACAACGCCCGCTGAAGAAATTGCCGTGGATCCCAAAGGGGGATTTCTTCTGTATCAAGACAAAAGAGGTGGAGAGAATTATTGGAGAAAACATCATACCTCTTCCATAGCTCGAGATATCTGGAAAGTTGATCTGAAGATAAAAACACATACCCGTCTTATTGAGCATCCTGCAGAAGACAGAGAACCAGTGATATCTCCTGATGGAAAAACATGCTATGTATTGTCTGAAAGATCGGGATCATTTAATGTATGGTCTTTTCCTATTGATAATCCGGGATTAATCAAACAGCTCACTTCATTCTCAAAACATCCTATTCGTTTTTTGTCAATTGACAATCAAGGTGTATTGTGTTTCAATTATCATGGTGGGATATATACTCTTGACGCAAAATCAGCAAATGCTGCACCAATTCAAGTGAAGATTGACATCCTCAATGATTCTCGAAGAAATGACATTGCATTTAAGATACTCAATCAAGGTGCAACGGAAATGGCTTTGTCTCCAAGTGGTAAAGAAGTTGCTTTTGTGATTCGAGGTGAGATATTTGTGACCGCTGTTGATCATGAAGTTACAAAACGCATCACGAATACGCCGGGACAAGAACGGTCGGTGAGTTTTTCACCGGATGGAAAATCTCTTCTCTATGCAGGAGAACGAAATGGCTCATGGAATATCTATCAAACAAGTTTAATGCGTAAATCAGAACCATTCTTTTATCGCTCTACCGTATTGGAAGAAAAAGTTATTGTTGCTTCAGAGAAGGATGAGTTTCAGCCGCGCTTTTCACCTGATGGTAAAGAAGTTGCATATCTTGAAAATCGCGTTGTGCTTAAAGTGATAAATCTTGCTTTGAATGAGATACGACTCATTATGGACAGCACGTATAATTATTCATATACAGATGGCGATCAATGGTATGAATGGTCACCGGATGGAAAGTGGTTTTTATTGTCAATCATTGACAAAGATCGATGGGTTGATGAAGTAGGCATCATCGATGCACAAGGAAAAGGTCCAATCAGAAATATCACACAAAGTGGATATAGCGATAATCAACCCAAGTGGGCAAAGAATGGAAAACTCTTTATTTATTCAAGTGATAAAGCAGGATTTAGAAGTCATGGATCATGGGGTGCAGAATCCGATGTCTATGGCACATTCTTTACGCAAGAAGCATTTGATCGATTCAAATTGAGTAAAGATGAATTCGAATTACTCAAAATGCGAGAAAAAGATGAAGAACTGAGTTATGATGAACAACGCAAAAAAGATTCACTTGAAAAAGAAAGAAAAAAGGGGAATGTAACGATTGATATATCTGAACCAATCACTATTGATTTCGACAGATTGGAAGAACGCACGATAAGATTTACCATTCATTCATCGAATCTTGCTGATTATGTATTGTCACCCGATGGAGAGAGGTTGTATTATCTCTCTCGCTTTGAAAAAGGGTATGATGTCTGGGTACAAAAATTCCGCGACAAAGAAACAAAGCTTCTTGCAAAATTGGGTGCCGGTTCGGGCGCACTAGAGCAAAGTCCGGACGGAAGATATTTATTTGTGATTTCTGATGGAAAAATCACGCGCATAGACACCAGTAATGGAACGCAAAAAGCAATTGCATTCAAAGCTGAAATGGAATTGAATGCTCCTGCTGAACGCGCCTATATGTTTGATCATGCTTGGCGACAAGCTCGTGAAAAGTTTTATGTAAGCAATCTTCATGGAGTGGATTGGAATTTCTATCGAAAAGAATATGAACAATTCTTGCCATCCATCGATAATAATCATGATTTTGCTGAATTGCTCAGTGAATTGCTTGGAGAATTGAATGCTTCACATACCGGTGGAGGATATCGCGCTCAATATCCAGATGAAATCAGAGATCAAACTGCAGTGCTTGGTGCCTTTTGGGATGAAACATACACAGGACCCGGACTCAAAATATTGGAAATCATTGAGAAGTCTCCGCTTGATCATCCAAAGAAGATATTTCAAGCTGGTATGATCATTGAGAAGATGGATGGAATTCTTGTCACATCTCTGAATATTGACAATCTTTTAAACCGCAAAGCTGATAAGCAAGTACTACTTTCTCTCTATGATCCAAAAAAGAATAAGAGATATGATGAAACCATCAAGCCAATATCATTTGGAGCACAGGAAGAATTGCTGTATCGTAGATGGGTATTGAATTGCAGAAAAATGGTCGATTCCTTGTCCAAAGGAAAAGTAGGCTATGTGCATGTTCGTGGGATGAATAGCGAAAGTTATCGTGAAGCATATTCAGAGATACTTGGAAGGCATGCAGATAAAATTGGAATCATTGTTGATACAAGATTCAATGGAGGCGGTTGGCTACATGATGATCTTGCAACATTGCTTTCCGGAAAGCAATATGTGAAGCTTGTGCCACGAGGACAATTGATTGGTTCTGAACCGCAGAATAAATGGCAAAGAACATCTGTTGTATTGATGAATGAAAGCAATTATTCCGATGCACATTTCTTCCCATGGACATATAAGCAATTGAATATAGGAAAATTGATTGGTATGCCTGTTCCTGGTACAGCGACCGCCGTTTGGTGGGAAACACAAATTGATCCAACAATCTATTTTGGTATTCCACAAGTTGGAACAATTGGAAATGATGGTAAATATCTCGAAAACAATCAACTCGAACCGGATATCAAGATCATGAATATGCCAGAAGATTATGCCAATGGAATTGACAAACAAATTCAAGCTGCGGTGAATGAGTTATTGAATAAGTAATCAACATGAATAATTCAGTGCAAAAAAAAGTCATTGTTGCCGGGGGAAATCCAGGTCATTGGCATGCGAATGATCGCGCCTATGAAGCTCATCTTGTCAATGGAGTTGAGGCATGGGTCTTTGCATTGAATGCAGAATATGTTTGCGAAAAGAACCTCACCCCAAGCATGATTGCAAAAACAGATCTTTTGATCTTGAATCTCAATGCTATCAAAGAGCCTCGTAGATTAATCAATGTATTTGAACTATTGATCAATCGGCCTTCACATATTCAAGTAATGACATTGCTCGAAGGTGACATGCTGTGGTATCTGAAACCACTGCCATTTCTGCAGAAGATATTTGATGCGTCAACATTTGTGAATTGCATCAATATACATGCTGAGAGTTTTATTCAATCCATGACACATACACCTGTTCACACATTGGGTATTCCTTATCCGGTGCATGGTGTGAGAAAATTATCAAAAGCTCGATCCACTAGATCCAATACAATTCATATTTGCCCATTTCTCAGAATGAGACGCAGTGAATATCAAGTTGCCAAACAATTGAATCTGCCAATCAGAGGATTCGAAAGAAGACTCTCAGTAAAGCCATCTACATTGATTTCAAATAAGATACATCATGGAAGCATGTTTCAAAGAGATATTAACAAACAATATGTATCGAGCATCTTGAATGATTCATCGATTGACATCATATATGAAGAAGGATTTCATCGGTATTTTTCAATTGTGGCTGATTCATCACTGTGGCTCAATTTCGATGAACGCTATACATGGGGACGATATGTATTGGATGCCGCAGCTTTGGATGTGCCCATAATAAGCACGGTGAATACGGGGCATGCAAAAAAACTTTTTCCGGATATAACGATTGACTCACCTTTTGCAATTGATCAGGCACTCGATATGGCAAAACGAGTTCTGGGAGATCAAGCATTTTCAAAACAAGTGTCTGAATATGCATGGGAACAATTGCAAGAATATACACCGGAACAATTGACGGATCGATTATGGGAGATCCTTGAATGAAAAAACCAATAATACATGTGATTTTTCGAGCTTGCGATGTGGTTAATGCAGTGAATGCAAATCCAAGACCATTCAATCTCGACAAAACAACATTGGTGAAATTGAGTTTTCAGAGTTTATATGATTCACTCCAAGGAATACCTCATACCATACATGTGATTGGCGATAAATTAAGCACGGATTTGCAAGGATTCTTTGCTTCCCGAAATTGTGTGCTCATTCAGGGTGAGTATGGAAATGATGAGTCGATTCGGCAAACATTCAATCTTGCAGCTCAATTCTCAGATGATGATTGGATCTACTTTTGCGAAGATGATTATGTACATGTTCAACATGCGATGAGATATATCCATAACTTTTTGAAGAATCCTCATCAAACCATGGATTTTGCAAATAGATTATATACATGGAGTTCATTCATCAATCTGAAAAAGAAGGACATCGTGATTCATCCAACGGATTATCCCGATCGATATAGCGGTAAGTATCGGCGTTTTTCATTGGTGTTTCATAGTGATGATTGCCATTGGAGACAAATCACGGACACAACATTCACCTTTTTAATGAAAGCCTCAACATTTAAGAAACATAAGAATCTATTGCTTCGCTGCGCAAAAGGTGCAAATGATAGAATGCTGAGCAAAAAACTCTATGGGAGATTTACATTCTTCAATAAAGTATTGGCTCTTTCCCCCATGCCAAGTCTTGCGACACATATGCATCGCGATACGATGTCACCCCTTGTGGATTGGGAAGCCATTATATCATCAATCTCAAAACACATTACATAAAGCGACACCCATCACGTATCATATCGCATCAGCTCCATCTGAGCAATAAGGGTAGTAACATTATCACCCATACATATCGGGTCTTCTATCTTTGAAGATATCATTCACAGAATTGAATGCCTTATTTCGAGTTGATGATGGATCAATCTCAGCATAGATGATTTCTTCATTGCCAAAGGAAGCTTGCACTATTCGTTCACCCGAGTAATCATAGATTGCAGATTCTCCACGGAACAATAATGTTTCATCACCAAGGGTTTCTTCTCCTACGCGATTTGCGACTGCGACATAGACTTTATTTTCGATTGCTCTTGCTGGAAATACTTTTCCGGAAAGGGTAGTCACCAAATTTGAAGGACACACTATCAAATCAGCTCCTTTCAATGCAAGTGTCCTTGCCGATTCAGGAAATCTCCAATCATAACAAATCATGATACCAATATTGCAGTCATGATTGGAATCATATACACAAAAGAATCCTGTATTCCCTTGTTCGAATATCAAATGCTCTTTATAAAACAAATGTGTTTTTCGATAGACCCTTGAGTCTTTCGGATTAGGCATGAATATACCAGCTGAATTGTAGATTGCTTCACCAACCCTTTCAGGAAAACCAAGCACGATGATTGTATCTTTTTGCGTGGCTTTTTCTTGAATGCTGTGTAATTCGGAAGATTCATTCCATGTCAAAGCATGAGGCATGATTTCAGATGTATCCGTAAAGAAATATCCACTTGTTGCAAGCTCCGGAAATACAATCAAATCGGAATTGATGGATTGTATGCTCTGCATGATTGATTTGAAATTTGCGATTGTATCTCTATACATCGGAAAAGTTTGAACAATGGCGAGTTTCATGATGATATTCCCTTTGAAAAGTGCTTTGAACGATGCAATTGATGATGCTCAAAAAGTGCATGCCACACTACATTGTATGTTGCTTGATCAATGACTGACATTTGCAATCAGTTCCGCAATCCTTAAAGCTTCTGCTGCATCATGCACAGTGACGGCAATTGGATCACCATGCTGAATAGATCGAATGAATGCTGAGTGTTCTTCAGCAATGGCATTGATGGTCGGAATTGGAGGTTGCTCAAACACTATTGCCTTGCTTGCATTTCCTGCATTGATTTCACCGAGCATCATCGCGGGAATCGCTGAATCTTGTACGGACTGAGAATCCATCATTCGATACACATCAACCGAGGGTTTTGCAAAATCAATTGACATATAACCACTTTTTTGAAAGACACGCATTTTACGCATCGGTTGTGCAGAAATGCGAGATGCTGTGATATTTGCAACACAACCATTTTCAAATGTGATTCGCGCATTTGCAATGTCCGCTGTTTCGGTTATAACATTCACCGCATTCGCATCCACATGCTTGACGGGAGATTTCACCATCCATAAAACTATGTCAATGTCATGTATCATCAAATCATGAATCACGCTTACATCGGTTGCACGAGGTTTGAATTGCGCCAAACGATGCGCTTCAATAAACAAAGGTTCGATAGAATAGGATTGCAAGGCCAAAAGAGCAGGATTGAATCGCTCCACATGTCCAACCTGAACAATTACTTTGTGATGATCTGCAAGGTTGATCAATTCCAATGCTTCATGATATGTCGAAGTGATCGGTTTTTCTATAAAACAATGCTTACCGGATTCAATCGCTTTTTTTGCGATTGTAAAATGTGCCGTGGTTGATGCTGCTATGATTACCGCATCATTTTCTGCTATCGCAGAATCAATGGTAGTATGTATAGGCACTTGTAATTCATTCGAAACAAATTCCGCACGCTCTGCATTTGGATCATAGATGCTCAATTCTATATCATCTCTTTGTTTCAAAAGTCGAGCATGAATCATCCCAAGATGTCCAACACCAATGACACAAATCTTCATGCATGTTCTCCATGTTTGATCATGCATGCACACAATGCTGCAACTCCTTCTTTGCGTCCGGCAAAACCAATCATCTCATTGGTTGTCGCTTTCACTGAAACCCGTTCAAAGGGAAGTCCTGTCATGACAGCAATCTCTTTGCGCATCACATCTTTATATGGTTTGATTTTCGGAGCTTCCAAAATAAGAGTGATATCAATGTTCACAGGTGAATATCCATGCTGTGCCAGCAATGCAATCGCATGCTCCACAAACAATCTACTCGGTGCATTCTTCCATCGTGGATCAGTATCCGGAAAATGCTCTCCAATATCTCCAAGTCCGGCAGCACCAAGCAAAGCATCACATAATGCATGTAAGACAACATCCCCATCACTGTGTGCAACAGATCCCAAAGGTGAATCAATGGTCACACCGCCAAGGACAAGGGTTTCCCCCTCAGCTAATCGATGAACATCATATCCAATGCCAATCATATGTCATTCCTTTAATGAAACTGCAATTTAGAAAAATGAAACCACAGCATGCTGCGTCAATAGAATGCTCAACGCTGACAAAATGACATGTAAAATGACACAATGACAATTTGATTTGTAAATCTGACTGGTTTTTTGACAAAATTACAGCGATTTATACTCAAAAACGCCAAAAAAGACATTTGGCACATATTTCGTATGAAATGTTTTCGACCATGCGCAGGTTATTTCCCGAGAGGGATTACACAAACATTTATCAGAAAACAGAAAGGATAAGATTATGACTATGCTCACATTCGAACCATTCCGTGGATTGGATACCGTTACGCGTCGCATGTTCGATAGTATGAATGACATTCATCGTGATGTTCATTCAGAGATTTCAGAATTCAAACCCAAGGTTGACATCGCGCACGAGGAAAAACATATCACACTTCTTGTAGAGATTCCCGGAGTGAAGAAAGAAGATGTGAAGATTTCCATCAATGAAGATCGCGTATTGAACATAAGCGGTGAGAAAAAGCAAACAGAAACAATAGAAGAGCAAGCATTCATTCGCACTGAGCGTCATTTTGGATCATTTTCACGCTCATTCAAATTGACAGATTTGATTGACATACATGGAATTCAAGCTGAATTCAATAATGGTGTATTGTCAGTCACTTTGCCGAAGATTGAGCAAGAACAACCAAAGAGTATAGAAGTGCCGATTGCTTGATGAGAAATTCCAACCGGAACAACATTTTTATTCATAGTTAATATTAGAGGTAATTCAAGATGGGTAAAACTATCGGAATCGACTTGGGAACCACCAACTCTTGTGTGTCGGTGATGGAAAACGGACAACCCGTTGTCATTGCAAACAGTGAAGGCACACGCACAACACCATCCGTTGTGGGTTTTACAAAAAGTGGTGAGCGTCTGGTTGGTCAACAAGCAAAAAGACAGGCAGTCACCAATCCAAAAAACACAGTGTATTCCGTGAAGAGATTCATGGGTCGCAGAATGGATGAAGTTGGCGAAGAAACAAAACTCGTTCCCTATACAGTAAAAGCTGGTGATAATAATACGGCACAAGTAGACATTGATGGCCGTTTGTATTCACCGCCGGAAGTCTCCGCAATGATTCTTCAAAAAATGAAGCAAACAGCGGAAGATTATCTTGGTCAAAAAGTAACAGATGCTGTTATTACAGTTCCTGCATATTTCAATGATGCGCAAAGACAAGCAACAAAAGATGCAGGCGAAATTGCCGGATTGAATGTAAAGCGTATCATCAATGAGCCAACTGCGGCTGCGCTTGCATTTGGTCTGGACAAAAAAGATAAGAACATCACTGTTGCTGTGTATGACTTGGGTGGTGGTACATTCGATATTTCAGTGCTCGAATTGGGTGATGGTGTATTCCAAGTGAAATCAACAAATGGTGATACACATCTTGGTGGTGACAACTTTGATTTGCGTATCATCGATTTCCTTGCTGATGAATTCAAGAAGCAAGAAAACATCGATTTGCGCAATGATCCAATGGCTTTGCAACGCTTGCGCGAAGCAGCAGAAAAAGCTAAGATTGAATTGTCACAAATGTTGCAAACAGAAATCAATCTTCCATTCATCACTGCAACAGCTGATGGTGCGAAGCATTTGAATCTTACAATCACACGTGCAAAATTTGAATCATTGTGTTCTGATTTGTTTGATGCAACATTGCGTCCATGCGAACAAGCAATCAAAGATGCAAAAATCACACCTTCACAAATTGATGAAGTAATTTTGGTTGGTGGTTCAACACGCATTCCAAAGATTCAAGAACTTGTAAAATCATTCTTTGGAAAAGAGCCATCCAAAGGAGTGAACCCCGATGAAGTTGTTGCGATTGGCGCAGCAATTCAAGGTGGTGTTCTCGCGGGTGATGTGACAGATGTATTGTTGCTCGATGTAACACCGCTCACACTTGGAATTGAAACAATGGGTGGTGTATTGACACCTATGATACCTGCGAATACAACAATTCCTACAAAGAAATCAGAAACATATTCCACAGCAACCGATAGCCAAACATCCGTGGAGATTCACATTCTTCAAGGTGAGCGTCCGATGGCACGTGACAATCGTTCGCTTGGTCGTTTCCATCTCGACGGAATTCCTCCGGCACCTCGTGGTGTTCCACAAGTTGAAGTGACATTTGACATTGATGCAAATGGTATTCTGCATGTTTCTGCAAAAGATAAAGCAACAAACAAAGAACAGAATATTCGCATCACTTCATCAAGCGGATTAGAAAAAGATGAAATTGAAAAGATGAAGCGCGAAGCGCAAGAACATGCGACTGAAGATAAAAAGCGCAAAGAAGAAATCGAATTGCGCAATCAGGCAGATAATCTTGTGTATTCAACAGACAAACAATTGGCAGATCTTGGCGATAAGATTCCCGCAGATGCAAAATCAAATATTGAATCTGCAAAAGAACGTCTAGCCGATGCGATAAAAAACAATCCTTCCGATATTCGGCCAGCGATGGATGCCCTCAATCAATTGTGGAGCGAAACATCCACAAAGATGTATGAGCAAGCCGGTGCAGGAGCCCAAAGTGAAGGTCCACAAGATGCAGCAGGTGATGCAGGCAATGTGGAAGAAGCAGATTATACCATCGTTGACGATAAGAATGAAGGCAAATAATCGCTAAAAAAACGAAGAAAGGTATCCGATTCATTTCCGATACCTTTTTTTGTGAATATCTCATCAGATTCAGAATCAAAGAAAACAGTAGTTTTGCATTCGGGTGCTTTCCCATTTACACAAGACATGTATCATGAGTGAACAAGACATTTCAATTCCCGAAGCATTTCTTCCTATACTTGAAGCATTGATTTTTGCCTCAGATGAGCCATTGAGCGAAAAGACAATCAATGAATTACTTGCCGAATCGGAGTTTCAGGAATTTGCAAATCCGGATGCAATCAAGATTGCAATTGAACAAATCAATGATGATCTTGCTCGATGTGCCAGACCATACTCAATTGTGAAGGTTGCAGGCGGCTATCATTTTGTCACGCGATCTCAATTTGGAGTATATGTACAAAAACTCCTAAAGGCAAAATCTCGAAAGAGACTTTCGCAAGCCGCTCTTGAAACATTATCCATCGTGGCATATAAGCAACCCGTGAGCAAGCCGGACATTGAAGCGATTCGCGGTGTGAATTCGGGTGAAATAATGAATTCATTGCTTGATCGTGGTTTGGTGACAATCATTGGAAGAGCCGAAACCGCCGGAAGACCATTATTATATGGAACCACGGCTGAGTTCCTCAGACTATTTGGTCTTGCCGCTCTCGAAGATTTACCTCGCATGAAAGAAATCGATGAATTGATTGCATTGCAACCACAAAATCTTGCTGCGGAATTGGGATCTGCAGTGATTGAAGAAGAAGAGATACCAGCATTGCCTGAGTCAATGGATATTTCCAAGGATTCAGATGATCAATCTGAAATCGAAGATATAGCTGTTGAAGAAGAGCATGAACAATCAATCGATGCTGCTGATGAATCAAATATCAATGAGTGATTCCCAGATCAAGAAATTAACTCTGCCACAATTTTCCCGCTACTCATAACACCAGGAAGTCCTGCACCCGGATGAGTGCCAGCACCAACGATATAGAGATTAGAAATATCTTCTGAAAGATTATGCGGACGGAACCATGCGGATTGGGTGAGTATTGGCTCTACACCAAATGCATTTCCTAGATGAGAATTGAGTGTATCGCGGAAGTAGGTTGGGGTGACATAACTTTCGCTGACAATATGTTTGGAAAGATCTGGCATATAGCGCTCCTCGAGATACTTTACGATGCGATCACGATATTCAGGACCTTTCACAGACCAATCAGTTCCGGAGGCGAGATGAGGAACCGGAGACAAAACATACCAACAATCATGTCCATCAGGTGCGAGCGATGGATCTGTTGCAGAAGGACGATGCAAATAGAGTGAAAAATCATCAGCCAAATGTTTTTTCTTGAAGATATCGGTGACAAGTTCTTTATATCTCGGGCCCATCAAAATTTCATGATGTGCCATATCCTCATATTTCTTGTCAGTCCCGAAATACATCACAAACAAACTCATGGAATAATGCAAATTCTTCATGCGAGTATCTGTGTTCTTTTTGCGATACTTAGCGGGAATCATCTTCATGTACATGTTTCCCACATCAGCATTGCTCACGACAATATCCGCTTTGATAATATCTCCCGAAGCGATCTTTATCCCGGTTGCACGCTTCGTTGCATCATCAATCATGATTTCTTGTACTTCAGTGCCAAGCTGAATCTTCCCACCAATGTCTGTGAATACATTCACAAGTCCTTGCACCAAAGCACCCATTCCACCCATTGCAAACCATACACCCCAGCGTTGTTCAAGTATGTGAATCAATGCATAAATAGAAGTCGTCTGAAATGGATTGCCTCCAACCAACAAAGGATGAAAACTGAATACCTGGCGTAGTCTATGATCTTTGATATGTTGATTCACCATGCCTGCAACCGAGCGCTCGGAGCGAAGCATGATTAAGTCGGGAAGAACTTTCAGCATGGAACCAAATGTGGTGAATGGTTTGTCTATCAAGTCAAATCCAGCTTTGAAGATTTTCTCCGCATCTTTGATGAAGCTATGATATCCTTTAACATCATCGGGATTCAATGCCTCAATTTGTTTCAGAATTAAATCTTTGTCGCCATTGTACCGAAACACAGTTCCATCTTCAAAACGCACATTATAAAATGGGTCGATTGGGACGATCTTGACATAATCATCTGTTTTTTTGCCCGCGATTTCAAATAATTCATGAATCAGCCATGGAGCAGTGATGATTGTTGGACCCGCATCAAATTTATAGCCATCGCGCTCGAAAACATATGCTCTACCACCCGGTTTGTCGAGTTTATCGACAATGGTTACTTGATGACCTTGCGCTTGTAATCTGATTGCGGCGCTAAGACCGCCAAAACCACTTCCGATGACAATAATATTCATAATCTGCTAGGAGAAAGATGAGAAGAATAGAAAGTTGAGCGTAAAACACGATGTAAAGTGGTTCAGGTTCCATTCATTCACAATGAATCATGGCTTAAATCCTTGTAACTACCGCATATTCTATTGGTAACGGAGCCGTCATTCCGTATTTTTGAACCATTATTCAAACCACTATGGCTTCCATGTCTGCAATTGGTCACAAATCAATCCTCATTTCAGGAGGAGCAGGGTTCATCGGCAGCGCATTTGTCATGCAAATGCTCGCATCTCAACCCAATCTACGCATCATCAATGTTGATGCTTTGACCTATGCCGGCAATCTTGAAAATCTGCAATCTTTGGAGCAAGATGACAGACATGTTTTTGTGCATGCCAAGATTCAAGATACAGAATTGATGCATAGACTCTGCGAGCAATATGATGTTGAAGGAATCATCAATATCGCTGCGGAATCACATGTGGATAGATCAATCCATGATGCAACACCATTCATCGATACCAATGTTCAAGGAACGGTTTCACTTTTAACTGTCGCAAGAAATCTCAAATTGAAGAAATTCGTGCAGGTTTCCACTGATGAAGTGTATGGATCACTGGAACTACACTCAAAAGATATGTTCACAGAGGATACACCTCTTGCGCCAAATTCTCCGTATTCAGCTTCGAAAGCATCAGCGGATATGTTTGTCAGAGCATTTCATCATACGCATGATGTTCCAGTTGTCATCACGCGCTGCTCCAATAATTATGGTCCAAGACAATTTCCCGAAAAGCTCATCCCACTCATGATTCTCAATGCTATGGAATCAAAACCATTGCCTGTGTATGGAGATGGAATGAATGTACGAGATTGGATTCATGTGCATGATCATTGCGATGCAATATGGCGTGCTTATGACTGTGGAATACCGGGAGAAGTCTATAATATTGGCTCGGACAATGAATGGTCCAATCTGCATATCGTCCACTCCATATTGCAGATTCTTGGAAAATCAACCGATCTCATTCGTTTTGTTCAAGATCGACCCGGACATGACAAACGATATGCAATTGATGCATCCAAAGCCAAAAGAGAATTGAATTGGAATCCTATGATTTCATTTGAACAAGGATTATATGAAACCATTCAATGGTATCAAGAACACCCTAAATGGTGTGAACATATTTTGAATGGACAATATCGAGACTATTATTCAAAGCAATATCAAAGAGAACGATAAATCATGGCTATCAAGAAAAAATCCGCGAGCAAGAAAACAGCAGATGCTTTGCTTGCATCCATTCAGAATCATTCAATCACAGTCGGTGTGATTGGACTCGGTTATGTTGGTTTGCCAATCGCAGTTGAATATGCACATCTCGGCGTTCGAACAATTGGCTTTGATATCGATGAACAAAAAATCCGCACTTTGCAAAAAGGTGGAAATTATATCATGGATATAGATTCATCACTCGTAGCTTCGGTGATCAAAGGGAAAACACTTGAAGCGACAACTGATTTTACAAGATTGGCAGAATGCGATGTGATGTATATTTGCGTTCCCACGCCATTCACTCCAAATAAAGATCCGGATATTTCTTATATCATTCATTCCGCGGAAGCCGTTGCCAAAACATTGCGCAAAGGACAACTCATCATTTTGAAGAGTACGACTTTTCCAGGAACTACAACGAAATATGTTCAGCCAATACTTGAAAAGTCAGGTCTACAATTAGGCAATGACTACTTTCTTGCATTTTCTCCCGAGAGAATCGATCCAGGCAATCAAACATGGAATACAAGCAATACTCCAATCGTTGCGGGTGGTGTGACGAATGCTTGTACCACACTCGCATGTGCAGCACATGCAATCATCGTCAGCAAAGTCATTCCCGTTTCTTCTCCATCCGTTGCAGAAATGGAAAAATTGCTCGAGAATATTTTCCGAAGTGTCAATATCGCCCTTGTCAATGAACTCGCTCAACTATGCGATCGCATAGGCGTGAATATCTGGGAAGTTGTGGAAGCAGCTGCGACAAAACCTTTTGGCTTCATGCCATTTTTCCCCGGACCCGGCATTGGCGGACATTGCATTTTGATCGATCCATATTATCTCTCATGGATGGCACGCGAATATGATTTTGAAACAAATTTCATTACGCTAGCCGCAGAAGTGAATGAATCCATGCCATTTTATGTGCGAAGCATGATTGAACGCGAAGTGGCAAAACAGCCAATCACTCTTGCAAAAGCAAAAGTGTTGATGCTGGGCATGGCATTCAAAAAAGATGTCGATGACTTGAGACATTCACCCGCACTCAAAGTAATGGAACTTCTCATGCAAGATGGATTCAAAAATGTGGCATATCATGATCCATATATTCCCTCCGTTGATGTGCATGGTACCATGATGAAATCTCAAGGAAATCTTACTCCGGCA
>Ga0129333_10002764_pt1 | contig 16375 bp, 18 predicted proteins | sample CPB6_08_DNA_FD_94474 | JGI IMG/M metagenome (GOLD analysis project Ga0129333, IMG submission 94474) | Freshwater to marine salinity gradient microbial communities from Chesapeake Bay, USA - CPBay_Sum_0.6_0.8_DNA | ecosystem: Environmental > Aquatic > Marine > Coastal | place: USA: Chesapeake...
CCATATTAAGATCTGCGGCATTCGCAGCAACAGGAGCAACCATTCCCAGAGCAACAGGTGCAAGCATCAGTTGTTTGAGTTTCATAAAAATGTTTTATGTACTATAGGACAATTAAGGTTTTTAGGTAAACCTCAGTATTTAAAGAGTCTTAAGTGAATCTTAAGATGACAGTATCATAATACACCTTTTATGGTCTGTCAACTAAGATTTGGTTAAGGGTTCAGTTCTTCTTTATTATGATACTCAATGGCTTCCAAAGGAACTCCTTGATGATTGACAGGATCAAAAGTAAAGATATCATCCCAATCAATAGTGGTAGCTTGATTCTTCCAGAAAGTCCACAGACTTCCATGCGATCCCATATGAAATTGTTGAATATGTTCTGGGGAATGAATAGAAGAAGGAAAGTCCTCATTATACATGAACAGTGGCATAGTCAAACTCTTACCACCCTGATACTTAATATGCTCCGAACAGCACCGTGGTTTAATATTATAATCTAACTTATACTTATCTCCGCGACAGTAAATACTTACCAATTTTTTAGCATAGTGCCTAGAAATCATGTAGCACGCACTAGAGTAATCGCAAACATATGTTCTATGAATTTTTAAAGTAATAGAAACTGGATTAATTACTGCTAACTGAATGATATCCCAATCTGGTGGTAACTTTGAAGTAAAGTCTCTCCAAACAAATGGCCAATAAGAAACTGTTGACATGTCACAGTCATCTTCCATAACCACTAAAGATTTTTCAGACTCATCAGAATTCTCTAACCAGTCTTTAATAGTTTTAAGATGTGATGTGGCACTACCAACATCTCTAGAATGCATTTGATCTGGATATTTACCGACAAGAATTTCACTTAGATCACTTTTTCTTCCATCATATCCAGATGTTCTGTGATAATCTGTGATTCCCCAATATGCAAATTGAGTTTCCATATACTCTCGCTTTGCAACATCATCGTCAAGATTGTTATAATAAATTTTTGGAAATCCTTGTAGTTTGTGAATTGCTTTATTTTTGTCCATTGTTATTTCAGTGATTCATAGATTTGTGTTTTCAATTTTGTCGTGGAATAATCATGGTCCCTATTAATAAAAACGATTTTGATATCAATATCTTTACCACTATAGGAACCATCACGATAATCATCACCCAAAAACCGAATATCATAATCCTCAAGATAAGACAAAAATGTATCTTCTGCTTGATAAACAACAATATCGTTAATATATTTAATCGATCTCAAAATCTCTTTTCTATCTTCAAGAGATTGAACTGGTGGTAACTTATGAGGTCTTGCCCAAGAAGGATCTTCATGTAAAGCAATCGTAAGATGATTACAATACTTTTTACAATCCGCAAACAGTCTAACGTATCCAGGATGAATTAAATCAAAAGATCCAGCAATAATACCTCGAACTTTGGGCTGCCTTCTTTTCCATTCTTCTACATTAATTCCTTTATCATCAATAAAGACATCCGCATTTGGTTTAGTAAACATTGGGAATAATTCGTGATACTTATATCCCCAATCTTTAAGCTGTGCTTTAGTCAATTCAGTATGATCAATTCCAGAAGATTTTCCTCTTGCAGTTTGTAAGATAATGTAATTTCCTTGATCATATAAACGATTGACTTGCTCAACCATAAATGGAATTGGAGTGCAATTGAAATAATTTGGTTTTCCCTTTTCGTCAAATGGAGTATGACACAGGGTTCCATCAATATCAAAACAATATCTCATACTACTCCATGAAGAAAAATTTGATGAACACATTCAACTACGCCATAGTCATCACTGTTAATGTAGTAATTCCACAAAGCATTAGTCGCCCTTGTTCTGATTGTATTTTCTGGACTAAACCCAGTTAATACACCATAGTTCACTCGATTGACTTCGCACCATTCCAAACAGTTCAACATGTTTTTTGATTCACCACCAGAACTCATGATGATAACCAGAGTATCATCTTCAACATAATACTCCAAAAACTTTTGATATGCGTCTTCATATCCAAAGTCATTTGTGAGCATTGTCAACATAGAAGGATCAGAAAGAATAGAAACTTTCTTACCGTGAAACTTCATATAGTCCTGAGAAATATGAGAAGCAACAGAGTTACTTCCACCGTTTCCTAGAATAATAATCCTTGGATGACTAGTGAATGCTTCCTGAAACTTCCCAAACTCATTGCCCATTTGAGCACATTGAAGTGCATCAATATATTCTGAAAATGGATTCATAAATTATATCCAGATACACCGTGCGTTTCTACGTCTATTTTAACAGAAGTATGAGGAATATTCAAGCCACCTTTTTCAGAAAATACAAGAAAGAATCCACCGTTACCTGCACCACATAACTTATGCGCTATGACAGTTTCATTCTCATTTAATTCAGAATCAATCTCTTGAATTGTGGGATTTTCAGTAATTATAGAACTAGTTTTCTTTTTTTGAATCCAACTCTTATTTAAATAGTTTAAAAATTTTCCGTAGTCATGATGAATAAGAGATTCATATGCTTTACCAACTATCGAAAGTAATGGTTGAGCTTTATCAATGTTATCCGTAACATCCTTTAGAACATTTTTAGAATCTCTAGTAACTCCAGTAAAGACCAGATGTAAATCATACTCATTAAAAATTTGAGTATCTAGAAACTCATACTTGACTATTCCTCCTCTTTCAAAATCAATTTTTTTGAATCCACCTATCCCACACCCATAAGGATCTTGATATCCACAGTAAGGATTGAATTTAAGTTCAAGTTGATAAGCTAACTTACATATTTCAATATCAGTTAGATTCAAGTTCTTGAGCATTGAAACACACTTTATCAGATTGATAATGTACGCTGAGGAGGACGCTAAACCACTACCCTGAGAGTAAACGTCACTCATCAATGAAACACAAACGGGAGGTAAATCAAAGTAATCTAAAACAACCCTTACGGGATCATTTTTGATGTTTTCGATAGAATCACACTCTTCTCTTTTGGAATAATTGATGACATACTTATGGGCATCCTTATTATATCCAACACTATCTTCATGCAAGGTAATATATGTTTTAAGATTACAAGTAAAACTGATCACAGATCCTTTTCCATATTTCTCAACGAAATATGGATTATCAGTTGATCCTCCAAACAAAGAAATTCTTAGTGGACAAGAAGATGAATTCATACCGAATATTTTTTCAAGTAGTCTTGCGTTTTATAATATTCTGACAACTCTTCTGAAGTTAACCCATTTAGGTACTCATACAAATTCATATTATCTTTGTAGTGAGGATTTGTTGTCCAAGAATTATCAGTTCTTTTATGTTCAAGGTGGAAGACAGTATCATCAATACGTCCAACTTTATACCCAAGTCTCACAAATCTATCGTGCCTTTCCCAGTCTTCTGGTCCATATGCAATGAAATTTTCATTCTCCATACCACCTGCAATGTAAGAAGATCGTTTGAAGAATTGAACATGTCCACGATCAGAAAGATAGTTCTGACTCTTTTTCATCAAAACATCAAAGTCAAAATCTTCATTAAGAAACTCTGATACCAACTCATCATCAGCAAAAATTTGTTCCTGATAACTCCCCTTTCCATATGGATAAATTAAATCATATCCCCCATTAACAATCATATCTACTGCTTTGTGACATGTTTCTGGGCGAAGAAGAACATCACAGTCATAATTAACTACAACTTCAGTTTGAGCCATAGAAATCATTTGGTTTAGATATTTGGTTCTATGAAAAACTGGGTTTTCTGATTGTTCAAAAACGTAAATAAGATTCTTTTCTCTACCCTCAAGGAATTCCACAATCTGAGGTACACCATACTCTCGGAAAACCTTAGAGGAATCATGTTCTTTTACAATGACTTTAGAGTCAAAATTTTGTAGTAGAAAACAAACCACCGTAATGGCGTTTCTCATCCTGTCATCACTATCAATCCTTAGCGGGATTATGAATGTTGTATTTTCTAAGTTACTCATGATTCTACCTCAATCCATTGTTCTGGGATCATATCTGTTGTGTTGTTATTAATTGCTGGTCCAAACCAAACTGATGGATAAAGTACCGTTCCTTTGTTTGCCAACCAAGCACCCCACCAAGAGAACGATGAATTGGCAATAATAAAATCGGAGCACATTGACATCAGACAAAGGTCATGAAATGTATCAGTTCCCTCTGAAACTAAAAATCTATCTTCACCAAAAACCTCTTGTTCTTTGCACCACTTTGGATCATCAGAAAATATTATAACATCTCTGTTAGAATCGAAATTTGATAAACATTTTTTATAATAATCCATTGACATTAAAGGATGTCTATCGTAGTTGATGGTATAATCTCCTCTACGAATATGCAATGATATGGGATTCTTCAGTTCAAGAGAAGAGAAAGTTTCTTCACATGATTTTTTAATTTCATCTTTGAACACAAAATCACTACGAATTTCATCCTCAATGTGTTTGAAATATTTTTCAGTTTGATAAAATCCAAATAAAGAAACGTTATCTGGACAGTTATTAAAATGTTCCTCAGAAAAATGAAAATGAGGTTCTTTCTCTATTGGAGCATTAATCTGAGATAGTTTATCAACTTTCAAATCGAAAGCATTAAATAACTCAGTTTTCAACATATTTCCTATTCCATCGTCAACTTCATCAGAATAATGTGGAATACAAAATTCAAACTGCCTATTTCTAGCAATTCCTTTTAAAGCGGCAAACTGAAACATCTGATTTCCAAGTCTACCAAGTCTACCCAAATGATTAAATCCTATCATGATATTTCGTTTTCAGATTTGGTGTATTTAGTGTCAATATACTCATCTGGAAGATTTCCCCTAATCCAACCGTCTGGATAAAAATCATTCATATTTTTGTATGAATCATCTTTAGTAGTAAAGTCTGGTCCGAAATACGGATACTGACAGACAATTTTTTTAGTTGGACTCTTTTGTAACCATGCGCCCCACCATCCAAATGTACTGTTGGGAACAATTCCACCGTTACATAGACTCATTAAACACAAATCTACCCAAGGTAAAAGGGTATATTCGAGTTTGCCTCTTCCATTCCAGACAGCAGTATTGTAATACTCTCTTTGTTCAGAGAGTAGAAACCTGTCTTGTTCAAAAAACTTTTGTTCTTGAACCCAACTAAGTTGATCAGTAAGTACAAGAACTGGAACATCTTTAGAAAAGTGCTCATCTAATATTTGCTCATACCATTCAATTCCAGCCACAGGAAATTGATTTGGGCGACCAGTTGCATCAGCTCTCCTGACATGAAGAAAAATAATATCATCCCCATACTCAGATACAAATTCTTTACATGGTTCAACAATTTCATCAATGAATTCAAAGTCCTCTCGGATTTCTTTTTCAATGTGTTTGAAATATTTTTCAGATTGCCGATACCCATCTAAGTTAATGTTGTCTGGGCAATTTTCAAATAGTTCTTTGTCAAAATCAAAAGACGGTTCATTATAAGTTTTCCACGACGGTGGAACATAACCAATATTACTTTCGGTTAGATGGGGCAATTTAAATCCATCAAATAGATTATAATTTGCCATCTTATCAGTTTCTCTATCCGCAGGCGGGATACACCAATCATATCCATGTTTAGCAGCAATTCCTCTCAGAGCTGCATACTCAAACATTTGATTGCCAAGTCTTCCATTTATTCCAAGTCTATTATATCCAATCATATCAGTGACTCATTACATCCAGAACTCTAATAATTTGTTTTTTTGATCCAATAGTAATTCTAACACAATTTTCTAAGTTTGCAAAAGAACTTCTATCTCTAATTAAAATCTTATTATCTTTCATCTTGTCTAAAAGGGATTTTGAATTTGGAGTTAGAACTAAAACAAAATTCGCAAAACTTTCAACAGCATAGTATTGGGGAGGAAGATTATCAATGAAAAACTTTTTAGCATCATTCATTTCTTCAATACGAGAATTCAGATAATCCAAATCATCTAAAGCAGCAACTCCACAAAGTTGTGCTAAAGCATTTACAGACTTACCATTTTTAATTTTCCTTAGATGGAAAAGCAAATCTGGATGTGCCATTACATATCCAAGTCTTACTGCTGCTAATCCAAATGCTTTTGAAAATGTCCTAGTAACTATTAGATTTTTATAAGAAACTACCAAATGACAAGCAGATTGTTTTGCAAACTCGTAGTATGCCTCATCAACAACAAACAGAACATTGGGTAAAGATTTTACAAGTTCTTCAATTGCAGATACAGAAAGAAGTTTTCCAGTTGGATTATTTGGATTCACCAAATATACAACATCACTGTATTTACAATGGCTAAAATCATACCAATGCTTTCCTAGAGGTTCTTCAATTTCAACTGTTTTATAGTTATTCGTATTTGTGGTGATAAAAGTATCGACCTGAGTATAAGATGGTTGATAGGAGAGAACCTTAGTTTCTTTATCAACAAATACGGTAAAGATATCTTTCAGAGCGTCATCAGAACCATTATAGACTTCAATAAAATCTGAAGGGAGAGAGACATATTCCGAAAGTTTTTCTTTTAGTTTTACCGAAGCAATATCAGGATATCGTTCATAACGATAAAAAGTTTTCATTACTTCAAAAACTTTATTAGACGGTGGAAATTCTGACTCATTCCAATCAAAACATTCCCAATCTGGAGAAAGATTAGATCTTCCTCCAACATTATACTTTTCTAGACTATCAATACTTTGTCTGACTTTTACCATTTATAATTCCCCAAAAGTCTACAAGTTTAACATTATCAACACTAAGAGTTGAAAAATTCTTATTTGGATGCATGATAGCAACAATATCACTGGAGTCTACACACTCCTGCGATGAAGAACATACTGTAATATTATCCGCCAATCCATTCAGATTGCTATAAGATTCTGGTATTTCATCATACACAAAAACATTTACACCAAGTTTTACCAAATCATCTATCAATCTTGCGGATGGAGACCCAATTGTTACTGGTGAATTTGGTTTAAAAGATACACCAAGAATTCCAACCTTTTCACATTCCTTACACTTATTTAAAATGTCTTGATATAGATTTTCATTAACTTCATTGGAGAATTTTAGATGCTTTGCATCTCTACCACGGTCTTCTGCAAACTTAATAAATGCAGAAGTATCTCTGGGAAAACATGTTCCTCCAAAGGGAGTGCCATAACCAAAGAAGTAAGGAGAAATCCTCCTATCCATGCCAATTACATCAGTGATATTATGAACATTAACACCGTCCATTCCCTCACAAAGTTGACCTAAGAAATTAGCAAAAGTAATTTTATTGACAATAAAAGCATTAAGAGCGACCTTTGCAACCTCCGTTTCCTCTAAAGTCAGAATTTTCTTGGGCGGATCATTTTCATGAAACTGATACCAGATAGATTGGGTCATCGCAATATCAGTCATGTTGTTAGCACCAACAAGGAAGAATTCTGGATTCAGAAAGTCTTTGATAACGCTACCCAGTTTTACAAAGTCAGGAACGTATGAGAATCCAAATCCTTCACCATACGTCCTTCCAGAAATCTTCTCAACTAATTTGATTAGTTTACGAATCGAACCTGGAAGAACTGTAGATGAGAGAACAATTAAATGATACTCTTTACTACTCTTTTTAAGATTAACGGACAAATCGGTTAGTGCCGACTCCACAAACTCGGCAGAATACCCACTATCACCTAACTGCGTATTAACAAGAATAATAGATGCCTCAGTTTCTTCTACTGCTCTAGAATACGAATCAGTAAATCCAAGAAAATTGACATGAGGAAAAATGTCAGAAAGTCCTGGCTCATAAAAAGGTAGTTCTTGAGTATTCAACTTCTCAAGAATATATTCATTCTTATCTACACCAAGAACTCTATTACCACTTTTGGCAAGGCAACAAGCAAGAGGAAGTCCAAGTTTACCTAAACCAATAAAACTAATGTTCATTTTTCATCTCCATTTTTATTGTACTTGACTAAAATTTGATATTCATATTGGCGAACACCCTCAGGATAAACATCAAAATTACTAGAAATAGGATTTTCTGAATTATACTTAATCCATTTTTCTTGCTCCTCATTTAAAGGAGAATACTCAATTTTATTTACAGGAGTAAGTCTTTTATCCTCATTAATAATTTTTACAACTTCATTTGTTTGTACGGAGTATTTTGAATCACCCCACGGATTCCATGTTACCATATCATCTATACAAATTAATGCATGAGAATCTAATATGTTGGAATCTAATAAACACTGGAAGGCGCCATGTTTATTACCATCACCACCATCAAGAAAAACATATTGAAATGGATCACCATCATAATCCTCCATAAATTTATATTGATCTTGACAAATTAGTGAAACTTCACCTTCATCTGATTGAAGTAACTTATATTCAGAACCCTTAAGATGAGAGATCATTCTATTTACAGTTCCGCAATCAATATCAACTGAAGTGAATTTAATTTTCTTGAGTTTTGCTAGCAAAGATCCAAGAATAGTAAAATCACCTTCGATGCCAGAAATTCTAGACATCCCAAATTCTACAAAATTTTTAACATTATTATCCATAATATAATCATGAACATATCTCATAGAATCTTTTCTTACGTTCTCTTTTTGTTTTTCAAAAAAGAGTTGGATTTCATTGTCCATTAAGTAACCTCATTGATAATGCTTCTAATTTTGTTTGATTTGGGGTCTCTTTGAATTTCACTTACTTTCATTATAACATAATTCATATCACCAAGTCTAGATGAAAGACCACTGAGTATATGTTTTGTCAAGTCCTCTTCATAGTTATTGTTCTGAACATAGTTAAAAAGAATATCTTTAGGAGATTTTTGAATGATTTGGAACATTTTAATTCCTGGCATTTTCTTATCAATCCAACTATAAAAATTCACACCAGGAAGTCTTGACCCATCAGCAGAAACTAGAATGTCACTACTTCTTCCATTAATTTCTTTAACTACTCCATCTTCCAGTACAAATGTGTCTTCTGTTTTATACCTAATAAATGGCATATAACGGTTGATAAATCCAGTGGCAATCAATCCGTATGTTCCATCACCATTGTCATAAAACTCATCAACACCATATTCATAATTTTGTTTATAGTCTTTTGAGTCTTCGGTTTGATACATGAAAGAAACTTTTTCCATTTGTCCATAATGACCACATGGAATAATATTCAAAACATCAACAACCTTATCATACCATTGATTCAACATCTTTTCAGATGTTACATGAATTTTTTTAACCTTCTTAAGTGACAGATTATTTTCTTCACATAGACAAGCAAGAATATATGCAGACGAAGGATATGTACAAATTGTTTGATAATTTCCAGAGTTAATTTTATCAACATACAATTCAATTGTCTGCGAATTCAGATGATAAGCAGACATGTACAATCTCTTCAACTCATAATCATAATACCAAAGTGGAGATTCACTATTCTTCGGAACATACCTTCTTAACCAAACGCTAGGAGTATCATACATCTTTGCTCCTTGCTCAAAGTAAGATCTCATATTAAATGCTGCTTCTTTCTTAAGGCAGTCATCATTAACAAAAAATTCCAACTTATCTCCACTAGATCCACTAGTAGTAATTGGATATGCCTTCTGATTCTTTAGTTCTTCAGAAATAAGTCTGTCACGATTTTCTATAATCAATTTCTTGGTTAGAACAGGAAACTTCTTAAGATCTTCAATAGATTTAAAGTCTTCAAGTGTCCAATTATTTTCATTAAAAATATCCCTGTAATAAGGGACATTGTGATAGCAATATGCTAGAAGATTTTTTAATTCATTCAATTGATATTGTTTCTTTGTTTCATCATCCCACGATGAACTTTCAATTAGAAAGTCCAGAGTGTCTTTATAAACTTTACCATATCTCTTATGAAATGGGACTAAGTTATAATAGATTTGTTTGATAAAACCTGGAGATTTTTTAACTACCTTATTAATTGCTCCCATTAAAAAAATCCTCACTATTTACTGCTTTATCATCGACATAATAATCAGCACCAAATTTAACACCCACTCGTAGTTGATGAAATTTCAAACCCCAAGAGCGTAGTTGATCAAAAGTTTTTTCGTAGTGATTTATTTTTGAATCACATCCTCTTGCAGTTTCTATGATAATTATGTTTCCTTCTTCCCAAAGTTTATTCACTTTTTCTATTCTATCATAATACGGGATAGATTCAAAATACATCCATCTCCCAGCATCATTCTTTTTGGTGTCACATAAGGTATGATCTAAATCAAAAACGTATGTCTTCATCACCCTAATCCAACTAAAGTTTCATCAAAATTACCATCGTAATCCGTAAAGATTACATTTGAAGGAATGACATGTTGAAAATTATCTCTTGCCAATGAAAGACCTTCTCCATATAAAGCAGAAATATAACTGAAAGAACTATTAGATAGAACTTTAACATCGGATTTGATTAGATGATATAAAGATACTAAAGGATGTTCATCGATATGAAACTTAATTGGTAAACCAAGATTCATAAAACTTTCAAACTGGGATAGATCTCCTGGAGTTTGGGAGCGAGAGTAAATATGAAATTCCTTCTCTATGAATAATGTTCCATTATCATTTTTACTAAGAACATCATTTAGTTTCTTAATCAAATTAATATAGTATTGTTCTTTAGTGTTTCCTTGAACAAACTGTTCTCTCTGTAAACTTCTATCATTATCTCTACCTTCAATAAAGTTTGTAATGTGCAGAGAAATGTTTATTTTATCATCATCGAAATAATATTTACTTTGATCGAATTGAACACGAGAAGATAAATCAGAAATAAAATCTTTCCAATTTTGACTGTTTGCATCGGCAAATCTCATTAAAGTCTCTTTATCAATTTCAACAAAAATATCATCCTGAGAAGATTGATTTTCCCTTACAAATTTTATAAAAGAGTCGTCGATGCGTTTAAATTTAACAACATCACCAGTAACTTTTTTCGTATTTGGAATATTAAAAAAGTTTGTGACATCTTCACAAAATTTTTCTTGCGAAGAGTGTTCTTGGTAGTGCTGAAGGTTTGTAAACTCTTGACCAATAAAATTAATACCTAACAGTTTAGAAAGAGTGTATGTGTGAATTTGACATTGGACAACTGCACCAATCCCCTCCGTATCATTTCCACTTGCGGATGTAAAAAGATGAATCATGTTTATGCTCCCCAAAAATCAGATATACCTTCAATTAAATCAAATGTTACTTCAGAATTCATAGAAAGAGCTCCGAGGAACATGTTACTACAACTACCAAGAATATGATTTGTTTTACTAGTAAGAATTACATCTAACAGACAATTCCTAACTTCAAGTTCATATGCTTCGTCAGAAATTTCATACCAATCAGACCCCACACCTCTCCAGTCATTAAAGTCTTCAAATCTAGGTCTTTCTGTATAAATGCAGCGGTCACCAAATTCCTTTTCAAATGCATCAATATATGGTTGATTTTGTGTTGTCACAAGAACAGCATCATATTCATCCATTCTTTTTTTGACAGCATCTACAGCATGTTGAACAAAAATATCTGGATTGTCTGAAAAAACATTTCCATTTCTAGGATTTACATAGTGATAAACGGTTCTCAACATAATTGACAACACTTTTTTACCACTTACAAGTTTTTCTTCCTTTTTAACTTGCTTTTCAAAATCCTTTGTATAAGAAAGTTTATTCCACTGTCTATTAAACGTTTGACGAATAACTTTAAGATGTTCATCATCAGTATAAGAATAAATCATTCCTCCCTTTCCATCATACTTAAAAAGATATTCTGGATAAGAACGAATAGAGTTTCTGAATAAATGTGGATAATGCTCCACAAAAATAAAGTCCTCTGGATAATCTTCAGTGATGTGATTTTCAGTCTTAAAAAACTTTTGTAGGATATTTGTTTCTAACATTTTTTTATCAAAATTGTTAGATAAAATATATGGTTGTTGCACTGTTGTAATTACATTGTTCATATCAAATGTTTTATTACATGAGTGCAACATAACCTTAAAGTTATTTTCTGGAATGTCTTCAAGAGACATCCAACTAAAGTAATTCAGAACTCCACTAAAAGTTCCACAACAATTTCCAACGATTACATTCATTTGTTTTTAATTTGCTCAGAAATCCATGCATAGGTTTTGCGAATCCCTTCTTCAAGAGTCTGCGAATAATCCCAACCCAGTTTTTCACGAATCAAATCATTATTAGAATTACGTCCACGAACACCAAGAGGAGCATCTAGTTTGTGAACACGTTGAACTACTTTTCCAGCAACCTTAGCAGCAGTCTCAACCAATTGATTGATTGTAACCATCTCCTCAGAACCAATATTAACTGGTCCGATGAACTCAGAATCCATCATGCGACGAGTTGCTTCAATACACTCATCGATATAAAGGAATGAACGAGTTTGTAGACCATCTCCCCACACCTCAATCGATCCCCCTGTTTCTGGAAGATATGCTACCTTACGACAGATTGCTGCTGGTGCCTTTTCTCTACCACCCTCCCAGGTTCCTTCTGGTCCGAAAATATTATGATATCTAGCAACACGTACAGGAATACCATAGTTGCGATGATAAGCAAAGTAGAGGCGTTCCGAAAACAGTTTTTCCCACCCATATTCCGAATCTGGGTTTGCTGGATATGCGGATTCTTCACGGCAGTCGGGGTTATCTGGATCAAGTTGATTGTGCTCTGGGTACATGCAAGCAGAACCAGAGTAGAAAATTCTGGTTTTATTTACACCTTTAAAATCATTCAGTTGACGCTGAGCTTCAAGAACATTGAGGTTAATAGTTGCTGAATTGTGCATAATGTCTGCATCATTCTCACCAGTGAAAACAAATCCAGCGCCACCCATATCAGCAGCGAACTGATACACTTCATCAAAAGTGTCGATATACTGTGATGCTACGAAATGATAAAAGTTCCCCAGATATCCTTTAAATTGAAGAACTCTTTCAACAAAGGTTACATCCCTCAAGTCACCTTGAATAAATTCATGTGCCTCTGTTTCAGAGAACTCTGGACGCTTAAGGTCAACTCCTCGTACCCAATACCCTTCTTCACGAAGTCTTTTTACCATATGGCTTCCAATAAAACCACCAGCACCAAGTACAAGTGCTGTCTTTTTAAAATCACTCATATCAATTTTGTCTGTAAGAATTAATAACCTCTTCTATATATTCTACCATAGAATCCGTGATTACGGGAGAGCACCCAACAAAAAATACATTATCCAAAACCCTCATTGCATTAGGATAATTAAACGCAGACTCAAGATGCCTATATGCAGGATGAATAAGAAGATTGCCTGCAAAATAATTTCTTGTTTGAATTTTATTATCTTCTAGAAACTTAACAAGTTCCATTTTGTCTCCATCACAAATAATAGGAACACCAAACCAACTCGTTTCAGCATCGGGCAATTCCCCAACAACACGAACACCAGGAATAGTTTCAAAGATTTGATGAAGTCTTGCCTTATTGTATCTACGAATAGAATGAATATCTTCAAACTTCTCAAGTTGAACTGAACCAATTGCTCCAAGCATATCGATAGGTTTTAGGTTATATCCAATCTGACCAAAAACATATTTGTGGTCAACAATCTTATCATATCCAAGTAACCAATTATCAAATCTTTTGCCACAGGTTCCACAAGTTAAAAGATTTTGTGCTCCCACACAGTAACAATCACGTCCCCACCAAGCAAAACTACGAGCAAGATCTATAACTTCTTTAATGTTAGACGATACCATTCCGCCTTCAATGGTACAAAGATGGTGCGCGGGATAAAAAGAACAAGAAGATGCGACTGCATAATCAGTCAAATACTTATCTTTCCATTTACTTCCAAGACTATCACAGTTGTCTGCAATTAGTTTAATACCGTGAGTATCGCAAATTTGAATTAACTTATCATAGTCATAAGAATTTCCCAGTACTGGAGAAGAAAAAACTGCTTTAGTTCTTGAGGTAATTTTTTTCTCTATTTCACTCAAATTCCAATTAAGATCTTGATAATCAATATCAACGAATACTGGTTTTAAGTTGTTTTGAATGATTGGATTTAGTGTTGTAGGAAATCCACAAACGGAAACAATAATCTCATCGTCATCTTGCCAACCAAAATACTTTTTTAGTGCAGCAATCATTACAAGGTTAGCAGAACTACCAGAATTAACCATGACGGAATGATTAAGGTTAAACTTCTTTGAAAATTCTTTTTCAAATTTATTAACTTGTTCTCCAGAAGAAAGCCACTTACCAGTCAAGAAACTTTTAAGTGCTGCTTCTATTTCTCGATTATCCCAATAAGGTCCAGAATAAAAAATATTATTTCCCTTTACATAATCATTATTATAAAGATAAGGAAAAAGATTTTCATTCTTTTCAAATAATTCATTTATAAAATTTAGAACTGATTCTTTCATATTCCAACTCTATAAAAACTTCCATCCGATTTATAATTCACATCTGGAATTTCATATGAATCTGGAACTATGAATGACATATTTTCTTCTAAACATCCCTGCCATGCCATTAAAAGAACTCTTTCATACCAATGACTCTCTATTGGATTTTCATTGTAATCAGTATAATACATCATTTTTTTATAAAAATTTTTACTATACTTTAAAATACAATTTTTAGGAACTACGTAATTTGCCGCAGGAGCAAAACTAATATACTTAGGAATACAATCATCTTTTACTACAAATAAATCATGAATAAACTCTCTAAGTCTAGGAAACCTGTCATAAAATTTCATTCTTATAACGTTGTGTCCTCCAAAAAGATATTGAGGTTCATCATACAAAGTCATAGGATGACAAAAGAAATTATCATTAAGTAGAAAAGGATGATCTATTTCATCTATACCAATATTAATTCCACGGTCTAAAGGAACTAACCAATTTGCATTTAAACCATAAATGAATCTCTCAAAAGTAGTATATCCTTTATAGAGAAGATTTCCTTTGATATGAATCATCACGTCTGGAAGATTGTCATAGTGGTCTACAATGTACCTACCAATATCAAATATATTAGATCCAACATTAGGAGACCTGATCACTTTTCCTAGATGATCAATTTTATTTTTTCTTTTTGTTACTGTAGTATTTGAACTGGCGTCAACTGAAATATCTACAAAATTATCAGGAGTTCGATCATAAATGATTGTATTTTCTGGAGAAAACCCATACTTATACGTCATCTTTAACCATTCAAGATCATGATTGGCATGATTACTTACTACCAAAGTTTTAGTTACATTCATTGTTTTTCTCCACAAATAATTTTGATTCCATCAGGCAAAGAAATTTTTTGTTTAAATCCAAGTGATTGTAATTTTGAGGTATCCATCAAAAAGTTTTTTATCTGAACAAGATTATCGAATTCTGATACCTCAACATTAATTAAATTAGACTTTGAATTCAAATTCATTTTTGCAACTTCAATCACTTCCCTAATACTTACGGGAATGCCACTACCAATGTTATAAATTTCATTGTATTTACCTCTTTCCATTACTAGATTAATTGCCGCACAAACGTCATCAACATGCATAAAGTCACGAAATCCCCAACCACCATCGTAAAGATATACGTCCTTATCCTCTTTAAGGAGATTAATCATATACTGAATTGCATTTTTTTTCTTTGATGCTTTATTATCTCCTGTTCCATAAACATTGCAGAGACGAAGAATCCTATACTTAACACCATAAGTTTTACAAAAAGAGATCAGAAGATCCTCTGCTGCTTTTTTTGTGATTGAATAAAATCCTGTGGGGTTGCAATAGTCGTCTTCTTTTGCTGGTAATTTATCTTTCCCGTAAACAAACCAAGAGCTAATAAAATTGAAGACAATATCAGAATCTCTACAAAAATCCAAAACTTCACATAAAACTTTGAGGTTAGTCTCGACATCTAAAGTAATATCAGAATGAATGTTGTAATTGTCTACAGTCGAAATCAAGTATAAAATATCCTTTGTTCTGGGTTTTCTTTCCTCCCTATCCTGTTTCTCAACAAAACCATCATAGATTTCACAAAATCTACTACCAATAAAACCAGAAGAACCGTATACGCTAATCATATTTTTTATTTCTAGTATACAAAAAAAGGAGGTTGTTGTCAACCTCCCGTGTAACTCAGGCTCGCCACTTGCCCTTTGACTGGAGGCAAGAAACCAGGCGGGAGAGAGTCCCATCCGCACCACTTGCTCTTGAGAGAAGCAAGAAACTCATAATAGGGTCATATTGACTCCA
>Ga0129333_10002765_pt1 | contig 16374 bp, 14 predicted proteins | sample CPB6_08_DNA_FD_94474 | JGI IMG/M metagenome (GOLD analysis project Ga0129333, IMG submission 94474) | Freshwater to marine salinity gradient microbial communities from Chesapeake Bay, USA - CPBay_Sum_0.6_0.8_DNA | ecosystem: Environmental > Aquatic > Marine > Coastal | place: USA: Chesapeake...
CGAGAATGATGAACACGATGTACAAACGCGAATTCGCCGGAGGCGGAATGCCCCCTCAGCGCTCGCAGCTCGCGTCCTCCACCATCCATCGTACTAACTCGCCAAACCCGATACCCTCATGGGCAGCCAATTCGGGCACCAAAGACGTTTCCGTCATCCCCGGCTGGGTGTTGACTTCGAGGCAGACCACCTCGCCCGTACCATTGGGCGTGTCGTCATATCGAAAGTCCATGCGGCTCACACCGCGGCAGCCTAAAGATTGATGCGCCGTTAACGCTAGCTTTTGGACAAGATGGTAAATATTCGGTAAAATTTTCGCCGGCAAAACGTGAATAGAGCCGCCCTTGGCATATTTCGATTCAAAATCGTAAAAACTTCCGGCCGCCGGCTGGATATCGATGACCCCGAGCGCCCGCCCATCCATCACGGCACATGTTAATTCCCGCCCGGGGATATAACGCTCGACCAGAACTATATCGCCATGGGGCCAATCGGCACGGCCGAGCTCCTGCGGTGGATGCGTACGATCTTCACGAACCAGAATAACGCCAACGGACGACCCCTCATTGACCGGCTTCACCACATAGGGTGGCGGCATGACATGGGCCTTCGCTGCTTCGAACCGGCTGATGGTGATACCTTCAGCCACCGGAACACCTGCCGCTTTCATGACCGATTTGGCGCGATCCTTCTGCATCGCGAGAGATGAGGCGAGGACTCCCGAATGCGTATAGGGAATGCGCAGCATCTCGAGAATACCTTGCACGATACCATCTTCGCCGAAACGGCCATGCAACGCGTTGAACACGACATCAGGCTTTAATTGCGTGAGTGCGTCAGAGATATCATGACCTACATCAACACGAGTGACGCGATAACCTTCGCCCTCAAGCGCCAAGGCGCACGCCGCGCCGGATTTCAAACTCACGCTGCGTTCGGCAGAAAGTCCGCCCATCAATACGGCGACATGTTTCATCGGACGGGCTCTCCCACAATTTTAATTTCCCAGTCGAGCGTGATGCCCGTCATCTCTTTAACGCGACGCCGCGCCTCTTCACCAAGCGCTTCGAGATCAGCGGCTGTTGCGCCGTCATGCGCAATCAAAAAATTTGTGTGCAGTTTTGAAATTTCAGCGCCGCCGATGCGATGCCCGCGCAATCCCGCCTTATCGATGAGCTCCCACGCTTTTTGGCCTTCCGGATTGCGGAAGGTTGAACCGCCCGTGCGTGTATTCACAGGTTGCGTTGATGATCGCGCATCCGTGATGGCATTCATCTCCTCAAGAATCTTTGCAGAATCGCCCGGCTGACCTTTGAACAAGGCTTCGGTAAAAATGATATCGGACGCCGCGGATGTATGACGATATGAAAAACCCATCGAGGCGTGATCAAATTTATGGACAAGGCCCTCGCGATCAATCCCGCGCGCGGAGACAAAGATATCTTTGATCTCGCCGCCATAGGCGCCGCCATTCATGCGTAACGCGCCGCCGATAGTACCCGGAATCCCGCGCAAAAATGAAAATCCGGCAATGCCCGCTTCCGCAGCCAATCGCGCGACTTTCACATCGGCCGCTTGCGCGCCGGCACGAATATGATGATGGGATTCAATCGTGATGGTTTGAAAGGCTTTACCCAGCCGGATGACTGCACCCCGTATACCGCCATCGCGCACAAGTAAATTTGAACCAAGCCCGATAACATAGAGAGGAACCGAGTGCGGCAAGAGCTTCAAAAACGCAACAAGATCGTCTTCATCCTCAGGCGTGAAAAGAAGATCGGCGGGACCGCCCACGCGAAACCATGACAAAGATGCAAGCGGCGCATCGAAGTGGATCGCTCCTTTGAGAGAAGAAAAATCAACGGCGCTTAAATCCATCACGCGCCTTGTTGTTCAAGCGCCGCCAGATCGCCCGGCAATGCATAAGCCCATTGCGTAATATTTCCGGCACCAAGGCACACAACATAATCGCCCTTTGACGCCAAAGGTTTGACGAGCCGAGCGAGCGAAGCTGCGTCAGGAAGCGCAATCACGTTGCGATGACCATGCGCCTTCAATCCGGCAACGAGAGAGTCACGATCAGCGCCGGCAATCGGTTGCTCGCCCGCCGCATAAGTATCGGCAACGATGACATAATCCGCGTCGTTAAAGCAGGTCGAGAATTGGTCAAACAAAGACGCCAATCTTGTGTAGCGATGAGGTTGAACGACGGCGATAACTTTGCCCGAAGTCGATGCGCGCGCGGCCTTCAACACCGCAGCGATTTCCACCGGATGATGGCCGTAATCATCAAAAATCTGCGCGCCATTCCATTCACCGGTTTTGGTGAAGCGTCGCTTTACGCCGCCAAATGTTTTCAATCCCGCGCGGATGGCATCTGGCGTCATGCCTAGATGAAACGCCACCGCAATCGCTGCTGTGGCGTTCAACGCATTATGATGGCCGGGCATCGGCAATTCGAGACCGTCAATCACCGTCAAAGCTTTCGTCTTGCGATCCCGAATGGCGACTGAAAAACGCGAGCGTCCACCCGAAAGATCAATATCCATCAACCGCACATCGGCTTGCGGATTTTCACCATAAGTGATGACACGACGATCTTCGATCCGACCGACAAGCTCTTGAACTGTCGGATGATCGAGGCACATCACCGCAAAACCATAGAAGGGCAGATTTTCGACAAAAGTGCGGAACGCTTCTTTTATCGCATCAAATGTTTTGAAATGATCGAGATGCTCAGGATCAATATTGGTCACGATGGCGACATCCGCGGGCAATTTCAAAAATGTACCGTCAGACTCATCGGCTTCGACCACCATCCATTCGCCATCACCGAGACGCGCATTCGTGCCATAGGCATTGATGATGCCGCCATTGATCACGGTCGGATCGAATTGGCCCGCAACAAGAAGAGTGGCCACAAGCGATGTTGTCGTTGTTTTACCATGCGTGCCGGCAATCGCGACGCAGGTTTTAAGCCGCATCAATTCCGCAAGCATTTCTGCGCGCCGCACAACCGGAATGCGCCGCTCACGTGCCGCCATCAATTCCGGATTATCACGCTGGATCGCCGTAGAAACAACAAGCACTTCCGCATCGCCCACGTTACGCGCATCATGACCAACGAAAACGGTGATACCTTTATCGCGTAACCGCTTCACATTGGCATTATCCGTCGCGTCCGAGCCTTGCACGCGATAGCCAAGATTATGCAACACTTCGGCGATACCGGACATGCCGATACCACCAATCCCGATGAAGTGAATGGCACCCAACTCGGTGGGAAGTTTCATGAAGTGGTCCCGCTCGAAAAATTCAGTCCGATTTCTTTACCAATCAACACGGCGAATCGCGCCGCCGCATCTGCAATGCCCGCGCTTTTGGCCGCTCGACTTGAGTCGGTCAATCGATCCGGATCCGCGATTAATTTTAAAAGTGTGTCGGCAAGGGCCTGCGGCGTAAACTCTTTCTGAGGTATCACAATAGCCGCACCGCGCTTCGACAAGCTCTCGGCATTTGCCGCCTGATCCTGATCAAGCGAACCCGGCAAGGGCACAAGAATTGATGGTCGCCCAATGGCCGCAAGCTCGGCAATGGTGGACGCCCCTGCCCGTCCAATCACGAGATGCGCTTGCGCAATTCTCATCGGGAGATCATCAAAGAAGGCGCGAATGTCAGCGGATACACCAGCACCATCATAAAGACGTTTTGCGGCTTCAAGATCATCGCCGCGCGCCTGATGGGTTATGCGCAAACGCGCTTTGATCTCAGCAGGCAGTAACGCGATCGCTTCCGGCACGACTGAACTCATGATCCGCGCGCCTTGGCTGCCGCCCGTCACCAGGAGATGGAACTCACTCTCCGGCCCGCGTGCAGGATATTCAATTGTCATCGCCTCGCGCACGAGCGGGCGGATGGGATTGCCAACATGATGAGATTTTGTAGCAAGGCTTTGTGAAAGACCTTTGGGTTTCTCAAAGCCGGTGCCAATCGCTTTCACGAAAAGACCAACAAAACGGTTCGCACGACCGATCACGCCATTTTGCTCATGGATGAATGTCGGAATGCCATTCAGCACTGCACCAATGATTGGCGGCACAGAAGGATAACCACCAAAACCAACCACAGCGACAGGATTAATATCGCGAATGAGCCGATAAGACTGCACCGTTCCACGCGCTAAAACAAAAAGCGCCTTCATAAGAGCGAGCGGTGATTTGCCCGATGGCGTAGCCGCGCGAATTTCATGACGCGCGAGAGCCGGAAAGGCACCGCCATAGGCCATGCCGCGATGATCGGTGGCAAGATGAACAATAACACCGCGCGCGGTCAATTCACCGGCCAAGGCTTCGGCCGGAAACAAATGGCCGCCGGTTCCTCCGGCGGCAAGCAGAATGACCGGTTTAACGGAGTCCGTCATTCATCCTGCTCCGCGCGGAAGCGATCAACATAATCCGCACGCGGACGACGCCGTGTCACCGCAAGCAGAAAACCCATGGCGAGCCCGAGCGAAATCAAAGACGAACCGCCATATGAAATGAACGGCAAAGTCATGCCTTTCGCGGGTATTAGATGAACATTCACCGCCATATTGATGCAGGCTTGAATGCCAAACAAAATGACAAGTCCGGATGCTGCAAGACGACAGAAGGGCTCTTCATTTTGTCGTGCGAGATAAAGCCCACGTATAACGACGATCGCAAAGACGGAGAGAAGCGCAAGACAGGCGATAATTCCAAATTCTTCAGCCGTAACAGCGAACACGAAATCCGTATGGCTATCCGGCAGGATACGTTTGACTGTGCCTTCACCTGGACCTTTGCCAAACCAACCGCCTTCGATGAAGCTCTGCATCGCATTATCGACTTGGAATGTATCACCCGCTTCTGGATTACGAAATCGATCAATACGATCGCGCACATGCGGTAGAAACTGATAGGCGGCGAAAAGACCGGCAGCACCGATACCGCCGATACCAAAGACCCAGAACATATGAAGGCCCGACAAAAAGACGATGCCTGCCCAAGCCATAGCGATCAACATGGTTTGCCCAATATCGGGCTGTAAGACGAGTGGGCCGATAGTGCCAACCAATAAAAGCAACCCTAAAAGATTTCCGGGCACATCTTTGCGACGACCGCCTTCGGAGAACGCCCACGCCACAAGAATAATGAATGCCGGCTTCACGAATTCAGACGGCTGCAAAGCGATGCCGAGAATTGTAATCCAACGCTTGGCCCCTTTTACTTCTGTACCAAACAGAAGTGTCGCAACAACAAGCGCCATGCCGACAAGATAAAGTGCCAAGGCTGTTCGACGCACCGCGCGCGGTGTCAAAAAACTCGCTGCCATCATCACAATAAAAGCCGGCGCAAGATTAATCGCCTGACGAATAACAAAATGAAAGGTGGGCAACCCTAAGCGTTCGGCAACCGGTGGACTTCCTGCAAGCCCCAAAACGATGCCTGTCACCATCAATAAAATCACAAGCACAAACATCAGGCGGTCGACGGTCCACCACCAATCCGCCAACGGATTACGATCAAGACGCGATTGCATGACTCACCTGTTTTCCCGCGGTTTAAAGCCCGCTTGTGACTGAACAAGAGCGCGGAATTGATTGCCCCGTTCTTCAAAATTTTTGAATTGATCGTAAGATGCGCACGCGGGTGAAAGCAGGATGACCGGCTCACTCGCCTTTGAATCCTGCGCATGTTTTAATGCGCTCAGAAGCGCTGCGTCCATCGTACCGCTCATTTCATAAGGCACATGGCTATGGAGCGTTCGCGAGAAATCCCGCGCCGCTTCCCCGATGAGATAGGCTTTCTCAACACGATTGAACAAAGGCTCGAGCGGCTCAATACCCCCCTCTTTCGCACGTCCTCCCGCAATCCAAAATAATCCGTCCGGAAAAGACATCAGAGCTTTTTCGGTGGCATCCGCATTGGTTGCCTTGGAATCATTGATAACAACCGCGCGTCCAATATGCCCAATGATTTCGAGACGATGCGCGAGACCAGGGAAGGTCTCTAAACCTTTTTGGATTGTCGCAAGATCAATTCCAAGCGATGAAACCGCCGCAATAGCCGCTGCTGCATTTTGCGAATTATGCACGCCGCGCAAGGTGGGAATTGATGAGAGATCAACGAGCGGCGTAAAGCCTGTGCCCGTGCGTTTAGAAATTCTCGATCCCTCGATCAAATAATCGCTGCCCGCTTTCTCCGCCATTGAAAGTGTTATCAGCGGTCGACCCGCGTCCTGTCGGCGCTGGGCAATCGCACGGCACCACTCATCATCAATACTGATGATTGCTGTTTCCGCAGACGCGACTAGGCGTTCCTTTACGGCCGCATAATTCTCCATCGTGCCATGCCGGTCGAGATGGTCGGGCGTGATATTCAACAAGACGCCAATTGTTGGTGCGAGCGATGGGGCGAGATCAATCTGGAAACTTGAACATTCAAGCACATGATAAAGCGACGCTGATGGAGGCGGTAAGTCAAGAACCGCTGTGCCGATATTTCCACCAAGTGCGACATCACACTGTGCTGCGGCAAGAAGATGCGCAATCAATGATGTCGTGGTTGATTTGCCATTTGTACCGGTGATCGAAACCAAGGGTGCCGTTGGTGCGCGGCGCGCGCGCTCAAGGCAAAATAATTCAATATCACCGATGACGGGCAAGCCCGCTGCTTGTGCTTTTTTAACGCTCCAATGCGGCGCAGGATGGGTGAGTGGGACGCCCGGCGCCAAAACCAAAGCGCGAAAGGCCGCCCAATCCGTTTGCGAAAGATCGACAAGCAGAACATTTTTACTCAACGCGGCGTCACGTGATTTTTCTGAATCATCCCACGCCGCGATATGAGCACCGCCTTCACGCAAAGCGCGGATGGTCGAAAGCCCCGACCCGCCTAATCCGAAGACGGCGATATGTTGATCGCGAAAACTTTCAACCGGCGTCATCATTACCTCAATTTCAGCGTTGAGAGACCAATCAACGCGAGAATGACAGAGATGATCCAGAAACGGATGACGATTTGTGGTTCTTTCCAGCCGAGTTTTTCAAAATGGTGATGAATAGGCGCCATCAAGAAAATGCGCTTACCCGTCAATTTAAATGAAGCGACTTGAATGATGACGGATACCGCTTCCAATACAAAAAGACCGCCAACAATGGCGAGAACAATCTCATGTTTGGTGGCAACCGCGACTGTGCCCAAGAGACCGCCCAAAGCGAGAGAGCCTGTATCGCCCATAAAAATTTGCGCGGGCGGTGCATTGAACCAGAGAAAGCCTAAGCCTGCACCAATCAACGCACCACAGACAACTGCGAGCTCCCCTGTGCCCGGCGTGAAATGGATTTGCAGATAATTCGCAAAAATCGCATTACCGGCGAGATAGGCAATAAAGCCAAAAGTTGCGGCCGCGATCATCACGGGAACAATCGCCAAACCATCAAGGCCATCTGTCAGATTTACAGAATTACCGGCCGCAACAATTACAAAAGCGCCGAAGGCAAAGAAAAACAACCCAAGATCAATGACGATGTCTTTGAAGAAGGGAACTGTTAGCGCCGTTGATAACCGTCCGCCATCAGCATGCGCCATAACAACACACGCGATGACGCCGACAACAGCTTCAATGAGAAGTCGCGCACGACCTGAAAGTCCTGCATGGCTTTGCTTTGTGACCTTCAAATAATCATCGTATAGACCGATCATTCCGAAGGCGAGTGTTACAGCGAGAACGGACCAGAGATAAGGATTTCTCAAATTGCCCCAGAGCAATGTGGCAACAAGAACACCTGAAAGAATCATCAGCCCGCCCATTGTGGGCGTGCCCTTTTTCGTCAACAAATGGGACTCAGGTCCATCCGTGCGGATGGGTTGGCCTTTACCTTGCCGCACACGAAGGCTGGCGATGATAGTGGGACCGAAGAAGAACACGAAAAACATCGCGGTAACGGTCGCGCCTACGGTACGAAATGTGATGTAGCGAAACACATTTAATATACCAAGCGCTCCGCTATATTCGGCAAGCCAAGCCAGCATCAGACTTTATCCTTATCAAAGCGATTCTTAAGTGCATCGACAACTTCGCGCATGCGGCTGCCATTCGATCCTTTAATCATAACCGCGTCGCCTGCATGGATCGCATCAGTAATTGAGGCAGCAAGTAAACGCGAATTTTCAAACCATCCACCTTGCTTAGTCTTTGGCAACGCGTCGAACAAGGCACGCATAAGAGGGCCGCAGGCATAAACACAATCGATTTGATGATCTTCAATCGAGTCGACCAACCCTGCATGCAAGGCTTCTGCATCACGACCAAGCTCAAGCATGTCGCCAACAATTGCGATACGGCGACCTCTTTCACCGATCTGCGTCTGAGCCAAGAGAGCGAAAGCCGCACGCATGGATGTAGGGTTTGCGTTATAACTTTCATCAATCAACGTAATTCGGCGATCCCCCTCGCCCCATGCCAAGCGTGAGCCGCGTCCTTGAGGCGGTTTGACATCGGCGAGCGCCAAAGCTGCCGCTTCAAGATCAGCCCCTACAGCAAGACAAGCGGCAAGAATGCCAAGACTATTCAACGCAAGATGTTTACCGGGACTACCTAGACGATAGGACAACGCCACGCCATTGATCTCGGCAACGATGTCAGAGCCTTCAGCATCACCTTTGAGACCCGCAAGACGAATATCAGCAAAGGGGTTTTCACCGAAGCTCAACACGCGTCCGGCTTTCGAGCGCGACGCGTGGGTCCAAATCCGCTCATAATGTGCATTGTCGCGATTGATGATCGCGGTACCGCCGTCTTCAAGGCCTAAAAAGAGTGCCGACTTCTCGTCGGCGATCGCTTCAACATTGGGGAAATTTTCAATGTGAACGGCTTCAACGGTTGTAATCAGCGCGACATGCGGCCGAACTTGTCGTGTGAGCGGCTCAATCTCACCCGCATGGTTCATTCCGATTTCGAATACGCCAAAATCGATAGCCTCACTCATACGCGCGAGAGTCAAAGGTACACCGAAATGATTGTTATAAGATGCGACAGAAGCATGCGTGTGGCCCTGTTTTGACAAAACAAGACGTAACGCTTCCTTTGTACCTGTCTTTCCTACAGATCCTGTAATCGCGATGACGCGCGCGCGATTAGAAAGCCGTGCGCGGGCAGCGACACCAAGGTTCACCAGAGCGGATAAGCAATCGTCAACAGGTATAAGCGGGCCATAGGCCGATAAAGACGACAGATTCTTTTTCAGAACAAGCGCTGCTGCCGCCCCTTTAGAAAAGGCGGCTTCAACAAAAGCGTGGCCATCTTGTTGTTCGCCAGAAAGCGCGACGAAGAGATTGCCCTGTTCAAGCGTGCGCGTGTCAATGGAGACACCGTTGATAGACGAGAAAGCCGCTGACGCTTTAATGCCTAAAATATTTTCAATGAAATCCTGTGTCATGAGAGCCGACATCACTGAGGCCCCTCCTGCAGAGTGGCGGCTACAACATCATGATCAGAAAAGGGGATCGTGGTTGAACCAATAATCTGCCCTGTCTCATGTCCCTTGCCAGCTATCACGAGCACATCACCCTTTTGTAACATGGCAAGCCCCGCTTTGATCGCCGCAGTACGATCCCCTATTTCAAGAGCACCGGCAGCTGTTGCAAGAATGGCTTTGCGGATAAGTGCCGGATCTTCTGAGCGCGGATTATCATCCGTTACAATCACCACATCAGACAGTTGATCGGCGATGGCGCCCATTAACCCCCGCTTTTCTTTGTCACGATCACCGCCGCACCCAAACACGCAGATCAAGCGACCTTCTGCAAAGGGGCGCATCGCTTCAAGTACCGCTTTTAAAGCATCCGGTTTATGCGCATAATCAATGATAATTAACCCGCCATTGTGGACGCCCACGCGCTCAAGCCGTCCGCGCACCCCTTTGAGAGAAGAGAGCGCTGCAAGACACTGATCAACCGTGATCCCACTCGCGAGCGCGAGACCCGCAGAAACCAAGACATTGGAGATTTGAAAGTCACCTACAAGCGGTAAGAGAAGTTCGTAATCGCGTCCGGCAATCGACAATGACAGGCGTTGATCAAAATCCATTCGTGTTGCGGAATTCAGCCGAATAGTTTGCCCTTTGCGACCAACAGTCAAAATCTCCAGACTGCGCTTTTGGGCGACAGTCGTAACCGCTTCGGCGTCATCGCAATCGGCGTTGATAACCGCCTTAGAGCCGACAGGTAAAAGCGCATCGAATAAACGCATCTTTGCCGCGAGATAGGCCTCTCGTGTCTCGTGGTAATCGAGATGATCGTGACCGAGATTTGTGAAGGCGGCAGCTTTTAACCGCACACCATCAAGACGCTTTTGATCGAGCCCATGCGATGAGGCTTCCATCGCGAGATGTGTAATGCCCTCGTCACAGAGATCTTGTAATGTCTTGTGAAGCGAAACCGGATCAGGCGTTGTCAGTGCCCCATAATCAATACTATCATCGCGCGTGATACCAATCGTGCCAAGGCTGGCCGCGCGACAGCCTGATTTTGAAAAAATCTGCCTTGTGAAATCAGCAACTGAACTTTTACCGGCCGTCCCTGTCACCGCAACAATGTGGTCTGGCTGTCGCGGATAAAAACGCGCTGCCGCTTGCGCGAGGCTCAACCGCGCATCATGCGTGCTGATATAAGCAACATCATCAGGAAAATCGCCAGGTCGCTCACCTTCCGCAGACACCGCCGAAGCGCCATGCGCAATGGCATCGCGGATATAGTGAGCGCCGTGCGCCTTTGAACCCGCAAGCGCAAAGAAGGCAAAATCTTTTTTGATCATGCGGCTGTCAGAGGAGAGGCCTGCAATCATCCTTTCAGCGAAGCGCTCAGGTACTTGATCAAACAGCGCGCGAAGTTTCACTTCGTCCCCCAAGCGCCAAGTTTGACCATGGTCGGAAAAGGCGCAACCGGCGGCTCAAAACGCTTCGGCATATCGAGAAACGGCGCCACACGTTCAATCACCGCACCCGTTACTGGGCCGGCATTCCACCCTGCGGTCTGAAAACCATAGGTGCCTTGCACCGCTTGCGGCTCATCAAGAATGACCATGAAGAGATAACGTGGCTTATCAGCGGGCGCGATGCCCATAAAGGTTGTAAACACATGTTTGCCATCATAATGGCCGTGGATAGCTTTGTCTGCCGTTCCTGTCTTGCCGCCGACATAATAGCCATCAATATCCGCTTTGCCCGCAGTGCCCAATTTATGCGAGGCGTTCAAACGCATGATGTAGCGCATCGCTTCGCTTGTCTCGGGCTTAATCACCGTCTTTGATAGTGCAAGCGCATCCTCAGGCGTACGTGGCAAAAAGGTTGGCGGGAACATATGGCCGCCATTCACAAGCGCTGATACAGCCATCACCGCTTGGATGGGTGCCACCGCAAGACCATGACCATAGGCGACAGTCACTGTCGTTAATTCATTCCAATATTTTTGAACTTGTGGTTCGGCATTTTCCGGCAATTCGGTTTGCAACCGATCAAGCTGCCCCATCTTTTTCAAAAAGGCGCGGTGCCCTTCAACGCCCACCGCAAGAGCCATTTTTGCGGTGCCGATATTAGACGAATGAATAAAGACCTCAGGCACAGTCAACACGCGATGCGTCGGGTGAAAATCACCAATTTTATATTTGCCGTAACGTAGATCAGAGCGCGCATCGAGTGTTGAATTGATGTTGATCTTGCCAGAATCAAGCGCCATCGCCGTCGTTAGCGCTTTAAAGGTTGATCCCATTTCATAGGTGCCAACAACGACGCGATTAATCTTATCTGGATCAAGCGCATCTTTGGGGTTATTCGGATCAAAATCGGGAAGCGAGGCTAAGGCAATCACTTCACCCGTGGTCACATCGATAACCATCCCTCCAGCAGCCTTCGCTTTGTAGCGATCAATGCCTTTGACAAGCTCGTCACGCAACGCATGTTGCACACGAATATCGAGAGACAATTTCACCGGGGCGAGTTTAGTCGCATCGGACGCCAAACCCGCATTGGCAAGCGCTGCAAGCCCCTCGGAATCAATATATTTTTCTATACCGGCAATACCGGTATTGTCGATGCTTGAATAGCCAAGAACGTGAGCTGCTGTTGTTCCGTTTGGATAGATACGCTTACTCTCGGGCTGAAAGCCGATGCCCGGCAGTCCCAAGCGATAAATCTCTTCGCGTTCTTTTGGGGTGATTTCACGCTTGATCCACACGAAGCCTTTTTTAGAAGCTAATTTTTCCCGCAACTCCCGGGCATTTAAATCCGGTAGCACAGCGGTGATAAGCTCCACCGCCTCGTCTTTATCAATAATCCGCTTCGGTTCGGCAAAGAGCGAAACCGTTTTCACATCGGTCGCCAACACAACACCATTACGGTCAACGATATCAGGGCGCGCTTTGGCAATTTCAGTTACCGGAAAGCGATGTTGTGCAACCTCTTCAGGTTGATTGGCATAATGAACAAGCCTGTAAGAAATCGCGCCAAAGATCGCGAGAAAGCAGATCATCACGAGCACGAGACGGGGGCGACTCTTGTCGATACGCATGCTGAACAGAGCGCGCCAAACCCGAACCGGCAAGGAGGGGCGTGGCTTTTTCTGCGCGCGTGGCGGCCGTCTCGCGGTCAGCTGATAAGGATCGTCGGGCGGAAAGGAACGCGCCATCACACCTTAATCCTTTTTCTTCACACTACCCGTGATATCGGGCGATTTCGGAGAAGATGTGGGTTCCGCAAGACCGAGCGCACCTAATTTATCAGCGATACTATCGACCGGCGCTTGGCGTTCTGGAACATCCTGCCACCTTACGATCTGGCTGGCCTTCAAGGGAACAAGATCAAGATGCCCATCGGAAAGCATTTGAATTCGCTCAGGACTATTGAGTTTTTGCCATTCCGCTTTCAACAAAGCGATCAAATCGCGCTCATGCGCAATCTGCTTCTCAAGGCGCGCAACTTCGAAACGCAAACCCATCGTTTCATATTTAATTTTATAGACATAAACCGCTGAGCCGATGAGCAAGGCAATCGCGAGCGCATGGAAAATCCTTGGCATATCAGCGCCTCCCATTCGGAAGGGCATTACGCGCCGGCGCTGCCGTGCGGCGTGCCACTCGCAAGCGTGCTGAACGCGCGCGCGGATTGAGTGCAATCTCTTCAGCGGACGATTCAACCGGCTTACGACGAAGCGTTTCAAAAGTCGGCGCGGGGCGCGCACTCAAAGGCATATGACGCGAGGGATCAGGTGTTTCACCAGCACGTTCTGCAATAAAGCGCTTCACAATGCGATCTTCAAGCGAATGAAAGGTCACAACCGCTAACCGGCCACCTTCGCACAACACATCTTCGGAGGCATCAAGCGCGCGTTCAAGCTCGCCAAGCTCATCATTCACCGCAATACGCAGCGCTTGAAAAGTCCGCGTGGCCGGATGAATCGCATCGCGCGGCATATGCACAACTTTGGCAACAAGATCGGCTAGCTGCTTGGTTGTTTCAAAAGGCGTTTCACGACGCGTGGCAACAATCGCCCGCGCGACAGCGCGCGAACGCCGCTCCTCACCGTAAGTATAGATCAAATTGGCAAGTGCAGTTTCATCCATCGTATTCACGAGATCGGCCGCACTCGGGCCGTCTTGCTCCATACGCATATCAAGAGGCCCATCGGCTCGAAAGGAAAAACCGCGCGCCGCATCATCAAGCTGCATGGAGGACACGCCAATATCGAGCACAATGGCATCAGCGGGCATAAAGCCATTTTCAGCCGCGAGAGACGCAAGATCGCCAAATCGTCCTTCGACCAATTTCAAACGCCCCTGCGCGGCATCAACGAGCATCGCTCCATCGCGAATAGCATTTGGGTCGCGGTCAATCGCCATCACGTGAATGTCGGGCGCGGCATCCAAAATCCCCGCGCTATAGCCACCCGCACCGAACGTGCCGTCGATCACCCGATCATTCTCCCGAAGCGACAAACCTGACAAAACTTCCGCAAGCATGACCGGGCGATGGCGCGAAGCACCGTTCCGCACAGCATCGGAGAGAGCGGGAAAACTCGGCATAGGGGCACGCAAACGACAGCGGAAACGAAATTGGGGCTCGATAGGCAACATTGCCGCCAGCATGGTTAAAAATTGGTTGAGATTGAGGCGGAGCACCCGCAAAAGCGGTAAATTCCGGCCGCTTTCTCAGTCAAAAATCAGGAAATTGTGCCAGTCAGTCTATAAGCCGGGTTCTGTCCCTCCGGATTGCTCCGGATTGGACGGCCATTCCTCTGGGACGACGGTCTCCCGCCGCCTCAAGCAACCTACCCGAATGACAGAGGCCGGAGCAGCCCCAGGAGCCCGAAAGCCCCTCGTCATTCCTATTTGGTCTTGCTCCCGGTGGGGTTTTCCCTGCCGCACCCGTTACCGGCCGCGCGGTGCGCTCTTACCGCACCATTTCACCCTTACCCTCAATCCGAAAACCAAAGGCGGTATATTTTCTGTGGCACTTTCCCTGGGGTCGCCCCCGCCGGCCATTAACCGGCACCGTTTCTCCGTGGAGCCCGGACTTTCCTCCAGCCCCGAGGGGCCAGCGACCATCCAACCGACTGGCACAAGGACCGAGATAGGCGCTCGTTGCCTTTGTGGCAAGCTAAAGCTCAGTTGATCTGGCTCTGATAGGTCGCGATGAGATTTTTCGCCCGCGCGCAATAGGCGCGATTAGCAGCATTGATTTTCGCGGCATCAATACCGCTTTGATATCGACTAACCGTGCCGCAAAGATCACCGCCGGCGCGTTCATAAGCGAGCGCGAGATATTGCACCCCAAATTTGATATTCGTTGCGGGATCATAAAGACCTTGCGTCGTGCCGCGATAACCTAACGATCGCGCGGTTGACGGCGTAATCTGCATCAAGCCGATCGACGTACCATTTTTTGCATCACGACGCCATCCGCTTTCAACAGCGATCACGGCATGAACAAGTGACGACGGCACGCCATGATCATTCGCATATTTTTCCGCAAGTGCTGACAGGTTTGAAGGGGGCGTATCGGCATGAGCCGATGTGAAAGCACCGAAGACAACAACTAGACCGAACAGTGATAAACGCAAAAAACGATACGGTGTGCGCATGAAATCGCTCCGTTAATTTTTCGAAGGGTCATCACTCCGTTTTCCAGATCACACCAGATTGCGGAAGAAAGATCCAATCGAGTTTATGAGGGATGATTTGATCAAGCTAACCTAAGGTTAGACCCTTAACGGGTATGATCCTGTCTGTCCGCCGAAGCGGAAGGCGCTATGTGCAGGAGCCAACGCATCCAGGACACAGCATGACGAATATGATTTGGTCATGATCCCTCTTCGCCTTCAAACTATGGCGCAATTAAGACTGAGAGAAATATATTTTCATGGCAATGCAGATTATTCCGTAAGGAAAACTGACAAATCTTTGATTAAATTCAAACGCTTTTCAATTATCTATTGCCGCGATGGCGCTTCAATTATTCTTCGTAAACAAAATCTTAAATCCGTCATTCAATATTTTCATTTAATATTTATTGGTACAATTCCGGATGAGTTTCACAAAAATGCCGTAAGGCCATCACAAGTTCGCCGGCATGCGCCTTACGGCCCTGCTCAAGCGCCATGTGAATATCATCAATAATCATATCGCGAACATAATCAGCACCATGCGCACTATGAAGAAGATAAGAAGCGAGAGCTGCCGCAGCAACGTCAGGCAGATGTTCATGCTCGGCAATGGCTTCAATTTCTGCGAGATCGAGCCCGCACATGCCACAAATATCAATCAGAGATATCATCGCGTCGACCCGCCCGCTTCCAAAGAAGAAGCCTAGCGTGACGCGGCTGTTACGGGCATCCGTGTGACTGCGTGTTTAGAATATCAGGCGGCTTGCGAGAGAGAGGCAGGACGTAAGCCCAAGAGATGCGCGATAGCATAAGCGAGATCCGCACGGTTCATCGTATAGAAATGAAAATCTGATACGCCGCGATCAAGAAGATCAAACACTTGTTCGGCCGCGACCGCTGCGGCCACCAGACGCCGCGTTTCACGATCTTGCTCTAAGCCATCGAACCGCTGGGCAAACCATGCGGGAATACTGGCGCCTGCTTTGGCTGTGAATTGTGCGGTCTGTGCGAAATTCTCGACCGGCAAAATACCCGGCACAATCGGGATGGTAATGCCCCGCGCGCGTACTTTCTCAAGATAGCGGAAATAGACATCATTATCAAAAAAGAATTGCGTGATGGCGCGTGTTGCCCCCGCATCAATCTTGGCTTTAAGCGCATCAAGATCCGAGTCGAAATTTGCGCTTTCCGGATGTTTCTC
>Ga0129333_10002766_pt1 | contig 16366 bp, 16 predicted proteins | sample CPB6_08_DNA_FD_94474 | JGI IMG/M metagenome (GOLD analysis project Ga0129333, IMG submission 94474) | Freshwater to marine salinity gradient microbial communities from Chesapeake Bay, USA - CPBay_Sum_0.6_0.8_DNA | ecosystem: Environmental > Aquatic > Marine > Coastal | place: USA: Chesapeake...
CGGCTGGTAGCGAAGCAGCCGCCTTGGTCGATCGCTATGTCGACGAGCACGGAGCCCGGGCGCATGCGTGAGATGGCCTGCTCGCTGACGAGTTTGGGCGCTGCGGCACCCGGGATGAGTACGGCGCCGATGACGAGGTCGGAGTTCGCCACTTCGCGCTCGATGGTATCGGCGGTGGAGGCGAGGGTGCGTACATGACCGCCGAATCGCGCGTCGAGCTCGCGCAGCCGCGGCAAAGATTTATCGATGATGGTCACCGAGGCGCGCATGCCGAGAGCAATTTCCGCTGCGGCCGCTCCCGATACACCGCCGCCGATGACGAGCACCCGTGCCGGAGCCGTACCGGGCACGCCGCCGATGAGTACTCCGGAGCCACCCGCCGCTTTTTGCAGCAGCGTTGCGCCGACCTGTACCGACATGCGTCCAGCGACTTCGCTCATCGGCGTCAGCAGCGGCAGGCTGCCATCATGTGCGACGACGGTTTCGTAGGCGATGGCGTGCGCACCCGATTTCATCAACGCTTCAGCTTGAGCTCGATCCGCAGCGAGATGCAGATAAGTGAACAGAATTTGTCCGGGACGCAGCATGGCGCACTCGGGTAACTGCGGTTCTTTGACTTTGACCACGCAGTCGGCGGCCTCGAACACCGCGCGAGAGGTGGGCAACACGGTGGCGCCCGCCGAGCGGTATTCGTCATCGGCGCAGCCGATACCGGCACCGGCGCCGCTTTCGACCACAACCTGATGCCCTGCGCGGACGAGTTCGAGTACCGAACCCGGCACGAGACCTACGCGATACTCGTGGACCTTGATTTCCTTGGGTACGCCGATTTTCATGACCGAAAGCATGCGCCCGTCGCCATCGCAGATGCTTGCGGAAATGCGGTATTAAAACTCTTTTAAAGAATATACTTGCGTGCAACAACCAGATATTGAAAGAATATTGCGATGCAAAACAGCCCCATCGACAAGCTCGATTTGCGCATTCTTGCCGAGTTGCGCCGGGACGGTCGTATCTCGAACACCGATCTCGCCCTGAAAGTGGGGCTGTCGGAGTCAGCCTGTTTGCGTCGGGTGCGCCAGCTCGAGTCCTCCGGGCTGATCGAGCGCTACATGGCGCGACTCAATCTGTCGCGACTCGGTTGGGGCATGAGCCTCCTCGTGAGAATCACCCTGAAGGCACAGACCGATCGCGACCTGCGTATCTTTGAAAAGGCGGTCAGTGCAGTGCCCGAAATCACCGATTGTTTTTTGACCACGGGGGAAGCGGACTATGTGCTGCGCGTCTTTGCTCGCGATGCTTCCGACATCGAGCGTCTGCACGGATCGGTTCTGACCAAGCTGCCTGGCGTGGCGCGTGTCGAATCGAGCTTCGTACTGCGCGAGATCGTCAGCGGTGCGACGCCGCCGATCGATCGCGCCGCGACTTGATTCACCTCAGTCGATTTTCGTGCGATAGGGATCGTGCAGGAACAGCGTGCCGATCAGCGCCGTGATCAGCGCGACGACGACCGGATACCAAAGTCCTGCATAAATATCGCCGGTCGCCGCGACGATGGCGAACGAGGTCACGGGCAGAAAACCACCGAACCAGCCGTTACCGAGGTGATACGGCAATGACATCGACGTGTAGCGAATGTGGGTGGGAAAAATCTCGACCAGCCACGCGGCAATCGGTCCGTAGACCATCGTGACCAGCAACACGAGCCAGACGCACAGTGCAATCACGAGCGGATAGTTGACTGCGCTCATGTCGGCTTTGGCTGGGTAGCCCGCCTCATCGAGCGCGGCACGCAGCGATTTGCCGAAGGCCGCAGCCTCTGCCTTGAACTCCATTGAACCCAGAGTCATGCCCTCGAACGAGCGCAGGACGAGCGCCTCGGCACCCGCGCCGATCCGTACCTCGGCAATGCTGCCCGTCGGCGCTTCGATGTTGGTGTATGGAACGCCTGCCTTGGCGAGGGCGGATTTGGCGACATCGCAGGAGCGGCGGAAGGTCTGTTTGCCGACGGGGTCGAACTGCAAACTGCAGGCGTCGGGATCGGCGACCACCGAAACGGGGGCCGTGCTCACCGCGCGCTCGAGTGCAGGGTTGGCCGCATGGGTGATGGTCTTGAAGGTTGGAAAGTAGGTGAGGGCGGCGAGCACGCAACCACCCATGATGATGGGCTTGCGACCGATGCGATCAGACAGCGCACCAAAGATCACGAAGAACGGTGTACCGATGAGCAAAGCGGCTGCGATGATCAGATTGGCGCTAGCCGCTTCGACTTGCAGCATCTTCTCGAGGAAAAACAGTGCGTAAAACTGTCCGCCGTACCAGACTACGGCTTGACCCGCCGTTGCGCCGAAGAGCGCGAGCAGAACCAGTCGAAGGTTCGCACGATTGCCGAAAGCTTCGGTCAAAGGACGCTTGGCGAGCCGGCCTTCCTCCTTGATCTGCAGGAATGCCGGGGATTCCTGCAGTTGCAAGCGGATGTACACCGAAATGCCAAGCAAGATGGTCGACAACAGGAAGGGAATTCGCCAGCCCCAGGTTTCAAAGTTTTCACCGAAGGCGAGACGACAACCGAGGATGACGAGTAGCGACAAAAATAGACCCAAGGTGGCCGTGGTCTGAATCCAGCTCGTATACAGACCGCGCTTGCCTTGGGGCGCATGCTCGGCAACGTAGACGGCTGCACCGCCGTATTCCCCACCGAGAGCCAGTCCCTGCAACAGTCGAAGAGCGATCAGGATGATTGGTGCCAATACGCCGATCGATTCATAGGAGGGCAACAGACCGACCAGAGCCGTAGAGGCGCCCATCAGCACGATCGTGATCAGAAAGGTGTGTTTGCGTCCGACGAGATCGCCGAGGCGCCCGAAGACGATCGCGCCAAAAGGGCGCACGAAAAACCCGGCAGCAAAAGCCAGTAACGCAAAGATGAAACCGGTCGTTTCGTCGACGCCCGAGAAAAACTGCCGCGAAATGATGGCAGACAAGGCGCCGTAGAGATAGAAGTCGTACCACTCGAAAACCGTACCGAGCGAAGAGGCGAAAATGACGCGCCGATGGCTACGATCGACGCCGATGGCGTTATCCGAGGTCTGTTGCACTGCCTCTCCCCCGACGGGCCTGCTCGACGGCCCCAGCGTCCACAGTGTAGCGCGAAGCTCGCTTCTCTCGGCAGGCTGCTTTGGTCGATGCGCGCCTTCGGTGAGAATGTCCGGCCTGGGGGTACCGCAATGGCACAACGCCGGTCGGTTGGAGTCAAAGTGACTGCATCGCCGCTCAAGCTGCGACTGACGCTTGCAGAGCGGGCGCGGGCGGGCTTCGTTTCGACTCTGAGAAAGCAGATCTTCGACGGGCTGGCATCGAGTCTGCGCGCCGACTATCAAAGAAACGTCGCGTCACGGCTGGCGCCGCGAGTCGATGCCGAGAGCGTTCGACAGGCCATGCGGCATCGCGACTCGTTCAAATTCTATTCTTCGCTGCGGGTGACCTCGCAAGATCTGCTTTATCAGGTCGTCCGTCCGGCCATCGAGCGTCAGCGAGCGGATTTTGCAACGGCGGTACGCGATCTTGCATCGGACCCGCGCGCACCGGCGACATTGGTCCTGAAAGAGGGCTTCAAGGTGCCGCGCTCGGTGAGCGCCCTCGACATACATCTGATGCCCGGAAGTTACGTCGAGGAATACGGCGAAGACGATCCGACCATGGGCGCCGTCTATGAAAATCGTCTGGCGCTGTCCACCTTCGGCGTGTTCGGTCCCGAGCTCGATGACATCGGGCAGTCCATCGCCCGCTTCATTGCGCTCAAATATCCGAAGTTTCGACCACGGCGGATTCTCGATCTGGGCTGCACGGCAGGGCACAACACGGCCGCCTGGCGTCAAGTCTTCGGCAAGGCCGAAGTCATCGGCATCGACGTTGCGGCTCCTTGTTTGCGTTATGCAGCAGCCCGCGCCGCGGCCCGTGGTCTCGAACTGCGTTTCGAGCAGATGAACGCCGAATCGCTCGACTATCCAGACGCCAGTTTCGATCTCGTGATTTCTTCGATGTTCTTGCATGAAGTTCCGCCGCGAGCCATTCCACGCGTCCTGCGCGAGGCCCATCGCGTAATGCGCCCCGGCGGACTCATGCTGCACATGGAACTGCCGCCCGCCGATCAGCTCTCGGCCTACGACTCGTTCTATCTGGATTGGGATGGCCACTACAACAACGAGCCCTACTATCGAAGTTTTCGCGCCATGAATTTGCCGAAGTTGTGCGAGTCGGCGGGTTTTTCGGCCGCCGACTACGTGCAGCACGTCGTACCGTCATGGACGGCGCTCGGCGCGCGACGCTGGCGCGAGGCTGCATGTGAGGCCGATTACGCAGTCGACTCCGGGCAGACTGGCCGTTTGGCGAGTGGCGTCCGTTGGTTTTGCTTTGGCGGCTGGAAGAGCTTTGCCAGCGGGAAGACAAGGTGAAGCTCATCGCGAGCCATAGACGCTGGTTCGTAGTCGCCGCCGCTGCCATCGGTCTAGGCTGCGGTCTCGCCTCGATCGTCGCAGCGACATTCGGCGTGTTCGTCGGGCCGCTGCGCCGCGAGTTCGGGTGGTCGCAGAGCGATACCTTCAGTGCCTTGCTTGCCGTCACCTTCACCGCAGCCTTGCTCGCGCCCGTGGTTGGCGGTTTCGTCGATCGGTTCGGCGCCCGCCGCGTGGTATTGATCGGATTTTTGGCAGAGGTCGTAATCTTTGCTTCTTTCAGATGGCAGGGCCCTGAGCTTTGGAGCTTCTACCTCCGCTACTTTTTGCTTGCCATACTCACGCTCGGTACCACCCACGTCGCTTTTGCCCGAGTCATTACTTTGTGGTTCGAGGACCGCCGCGGATTCGCACTGGGGCTTGCGCTCGCCGGTGTAGGTCTGGGTGGTTTCGTCTGGCCGATCTTTTCGCAGACCATGATCGAATCTTTCGGATGGCGTGATGCTTATTTATTCATCGCGGGTGCGATCGCGGCGATCGCGATGCCCGTGATGTGGTCATGGTTGATCGACAAGCCGCAGGCCTCGACCGTCAAAACCGATGCCGGAATAGCCGATACCGTTGCGCTTGCAGGAGTTTCCCTGCGCGAGGCAACGCACGCACCGCTCTTCTGGTTGATGCTGGCAACTTTTTTCCTTATCGGGCTCGTCGTCCAGAGCGTGACGTTCCATATCGTGCCGCTGCTGACGCTGCGTGGTTTCTCGCCCATGGTGGCTGCCGCCACGCAATCGGCGCTATTCGTGGCGGTGACGGGCGGTCGTTTGATTACCGGCTGGTTGATGGATCGATTCTTTGCGCCGCGCGTGGCGCTGGCATTTTTGCTCGCGCCGATTGCCGGCATCGCGCTGCTCGGTTTGGGCGGTGATCCGCGGCTTGCCGTTCTGGCTGCCGTGCTCGTGGGTCTTGCCGTCGGTGCCGAGGTCGACGTGCTGGCCTACCTGACCGGAAGATACTTTGGTCCGCGTCACTTCAGCCGTATCTATGGTTCGTGTTACGGCATTTATTCTTTGAGCGGTGGAGTGGGGCCGGTGCTGGTGTCGATGGTGGTCGAGCGCGGGGGTGGCTATCCCGCGGCGCTTGCTCTGCTTGCCGCCGTGCTTGCTGGCTGTTGCTTGCTGTTGCTGCGCTTTCCGTCATTCCCTACTGAACTGCGTCGCACCTAGTCGGCCGTCCGCGCCGGCCGACGACGCCCGCCACTCGCGCGTCAAGCGGCAAAATCGGCGATCCGTGGTCCAGGGCACTTATCTTCAAACGTGATTTTGTGAATCTGTTGCCAGTGCAAAGCCTCGCGACAGGGTCGAGTCCGATCCGGCAGCAGGCTCCAAGAGGTGGCGACATGGCAAACGGTACCCCCAAAGGTTGGTCTGCGACGAGCTCGACGGTTGTGACGTACACCGGGTCTCCTGGCGGCGTGAAAATCGGTTCGGTCACGAGTAACAACGGCAGTAATTTGGTCGTCGGTGTGTACGCCGAGGCGGTCGATGGCGGCGTGAAGTTTTGGGTACAGGTTGAATCGGGTACGGGCGACCTGCGCGGGTTCTTTCTCGACGTTGGCGCACCCGGCGGTCCGATCACGCGGGCCGGCAGTGGCGACAACAACATGAACGGTACCGGCTACTCGTTCGACTACGGTGTGGATATCGGCAGCTCCGGCTCATCGAAGGACTACATCACCAAGGCGACGTTCACACTCGAAGATTTACCGGGAATGGATCTGTCCAGCCTGCTCGACGGCGCCGTTTTCGGCATCCGCGCGACCAGCGTCGGACCGACGAATACCAGTGTGAAATTGGTGGGTACGGCTGATCTTCCGGAGGTCACGGTCAGCATCACGCCGAACGGTGATGTTCTCGAAAATGCGCCGGCGGTATTCACCGTACACCTCGATTTTCCGATCGACGAGGACTTGCTGGTCAACTTGAGCAATGGCGGCAGCGTCACGATTCCGAAGGGTAGTATCAGTGCGGTTTATACTAATGGTACTCAGGGCGATGACGTGTACATCGATCCGGGTACGGTGAGCGTCGCGATCAGTTCGGCGGTTCCGCAGGGTCCGACCTTGGTTGGCGTGATCATCGATACCGACCCGGCGGTGGTGAATGTCACCGACACGATCGACCCTGTCATCGTACGTCTCGCAGCGACGCCGAGCACCAGCGAGGACGGCGGGTCGATCACCTACACGGTGCGACTCGAGACGGTGTCGGGTGCGACGCCGGTCACGACCAACAACGCGATCACGGTGACGCTCACGGGCGGTCAGGTGATCACCATTCCAGCAGGCTCGAGTACGGCGAGTTCGTCGCCGGTTCCCGTGAACCGCGACGACGTATGGGTGGAAGTCGATGCGATCACCAACAGCATCGCGAGCGTCGCCGAAGCGAATGCGGGTACACCGGGTGCATTCGAGAGTCTGAGCTTCGACGGCTCGACGGTCAGCACGGCAGTGCTCGATGACGTCGATCCGGTGACCGTGGGAATCTTCTCTGCCGACGGCGAGCGTAACCCGGGAGATCCGGCGTTTTTCGCCATCCGCATCGATCAGCCGCTCGATAGCCCATTGCGGGTATCGCTATCGACGGGCGACACCATCACCATTCCGACGGGTGCCACGGAGTTCCTCTACACGGTGAATGACCCGGGCTCCGGGGACATTACTGTGTCGATCGTCAGTGCCGGGGTGACCGGCAAGACCTTCGAGAGTCTCGTGGTCTCGCCCGGTAGCGCGACGGTGACCGATCCGCCGATCGATGGCGACGATCATTTTCCGATCCTCGACAAGAATATTTCGCACATCACGATCTATTTCTCTGCTGCGGCAGGCTCGGGTCTCGAGTCACTCGACACCAAAGGCGGCACTTCGTCAGGGGGGCAAGTCGGAGCCGATGGGCTGTACACGGTCAAGATCGATTGGCTCGACAACGACACGGACTACAAAGATCTCGACGACGTGTGCGACGAGATTTACGCGCGGCTGCTCGAGGTCAACCCTGCGCTCAGCGGCAAGACGGTGCTTGGCGTCGCCATTAAGGCGGGAACGGGAGAGCAGTTCTACGCGCTCGACGGTGATCCTGATGTAGACCCGGTACCGGTGCACTTCGTGAATGGCTCACCTGTCACCACGCTGGTGACCAACAGCGCCATCGACACTGTGTACACCAGCGATAGCGACGGCGATGGTTTGAACGACTTCTTCGAGCCCGCCGGAGGCTATCTGCTCTCCAGCGTTGCCGAAGCATCGGGCGACTCTCTGGTCTGAGGCCGGGGAGCGCTACCCATGCGTGCGGTCGGTGAGTGGCGCGAGGCGATGTCCGCCTTGCGTCGCCCGCTGCTCGCGTTGGGCGCTTTCAGTTTCTGCATCAACCTGCTGTTGCTGATGCCGGCGATCTACATGTTGCAGGTCTACGACCGAGTGCTGACCAGTCGCAACGAAGGTACGTTGCTTTTCTTGACGATCCTGCTGGTCGCGCTGTTAGCCGTCGAGACCGCACTCGACATGATCCGCTCGCGCGTACTCGGGAGAATGGGTAACTGGTTCGATCAAAGATTCGACCAGCGAATTTTCGATACGGCATTCGCCCATGCGAGTGATGGTCGCGTCGATCTGCCTGCACAGGTCTTCGGCGATTTGTCGCGATTGCGAGAATTCGTGGCAGGCAAAGGTCTGCTCGCGCTATTCGATGCGCCGTGGGCGCCGCTCTTTCTCGTGGTGATTTTTTTGCTGCACCCGACGCTGGGGCTTTTTGCGCTCGCTTCCATGGTCGTGCTGGTGGGTATTGCCTGGTACAACCAACGGACTACGACGCCGCTGATGGCGGAGGCGGGAAAACTCGCCTCCGGCGCGCAGGATGAGGCCGTAGCGCGGATGCGCAACGCGGAGGTCATCGCGGCACTCGGCATGTTGGGTGCATTCAGAGATCGCTGGATGCACGGCCAGCAGCAATTGCTGCGTGTGAATACGGCACTCGCAGACCGGGCAGCGACCATCGGTGGTCTTGGACGCTATGCGCGCATGCTTTTGCAATCCGGTATTTTGGGACTCGGCGCATATCTCGTGCTGCAGGGGTCTTTGAGCTCGGGCAGCATGATCGCAGCCTCCGTTTTGCTCGGCCGTGCTTTGTCACCGGTCGACTTGCTGATTTCCAGCTGGAAAAGCATTGCCGGTGCACGCGAAGCGAGAGTGCGTCTCATCGAGTTGCTGGCGAGCCGTCCGCTTGCGACGCCGCGACTCGCCCTACCGCGCCCGACGGGACGCATCACGGCCGAAGCCCTGATGGTCGCGGCGCCCGGACGCCGCGATCCCATCTTGCGCAATTTGAACTTTGAAGTGGCTGCGGGAACGCTGGTGGGTATCGTCGGCCCGAGTGGCTCGGGAAAGTCTTCCTTGGGGCGGGCGGTACTCGGCATATGGAGACCGATCTCGGGCTGCGTGCGGCTCGACGGGGCGGCGATCCACGATCGAGATCGCGCCGAAGTCGGCCCGTGGGTCGGCTACCTGCCACAGGACGTCGAATTGTTCGACGGTAGCATCGCGGAGAACGTCGCTCGCTTCACCGAGATAGATTCACCGAAAGTGGTCGATGCCGCCAAGCGCGCGGGCGTGCACGACATGGTGCTGCGTATGCCGCAGGGTTACGAGACACGGATCGGTCCGCGTGGTCTCGTACTCTCGGGAGGTCAGCGCCAGCGGATCGGGCTTGCCCGCGCCCTGTACGGTAACCCCGCCCTGATCGTGTTGGACGAGCCGAATTCGAGTCTCGATGAGGCCGGCGATGCCGCCTTGCTGGCCGCGCTTCAGGCTTGCAAAGCAGAGCGACGCACGACGTTCGTCATTTCGCATCGAATGAACGTGCTCGAAGTCGTCGATAGGGTGATGGTACTGGCTGCGGGTCAGATCAAGGTTTTCGATGCACGTGACGAAGTGCTGCGGGTAGCCCGCGCGGTGCGCGCATGAGCTTGGAGAGCGAAATACGTCTCGGGATGCGGATCATCCTGGTTGCGTTAGGCGGCTTTTTTCTTTGGGCGGGAACTGCGCCCCTGGATGAGGGAATCCCGGCGCCCGGCGTCCTGGCCGTCGAGTCCAAGCGCAAGCAGGTGGCACATCTTTCCGGAGGAATAGTCGGCAAGATCCTCGTCAAGGACGGACAACGCGTTCGCGCTGGTGATGAGTTGATCAAGCTCGATGCTACGCAGGCGAACGCAGCGCTGAGGACGGCGGAACAGCGTTGGTGGACGGCGCTCGCCACCGCGGCGCGCCTGCAGGCTGAGGCTGCCGGTGCCGCTGGCATTACGTGGCCGCGCGAATTGCAGATGCGCCGCGGCGAATCGACCGTCGATGCCATCGTCGCGACGCAGCAAGACGTTTTTCGCACGGGCCGCACGGCGAGCGCCGGTGAGATCGGCATCATTCGTGAGGCACAGCGAGGTCTCGAGATCCAGTTGCACAGCCTCGATGCGCTGAAGGCGAGTCGCGAACGACAAGTGACTTTGTTCACCGAGCAGGTAGCTTCGGCGAAGACGCTTCGCGAGCAGGGTTACGTGTCGCGCAATCAGGCGCTCGACATCGAAAGACAACTCGCTGAAATCCAGAGTCGTCAGAGCGAGGATCTCGCGAACATCAGCGCAGTGAATGCACGGCTTGCGGATCTACGAATGCGCGAGACCCAATATCGGGTCAACCAGCGACGCGAAGCCGAGGCCGCTCTTGCCGACGTACGCAATGATCTAGGTTCGTTGGGTCAGCAGGTTGCTGCACTGAGAGACACGCATGATCGCCTTGCCGTGCGTGCGCCCGTCTCGGGGACGGTGGTGGATCTCGCGGTCACGACTCTGGGCGGTGTGGTGAAGCCTGGCGATCGCCTGCTGGACATCGTGCCAGACGAGGAGGACTTGATCGTCGAGGCGCGTCTAGACCCGCGTTACATCGACCGCGTGCATCCGGGACTACCAGCGGAATTACGTCTCGACGCTTATCTGTATCGTGCCATGGGACCGTTGGTCGTCGGGGAGGTCAGACTGGTCTCGGCCGATGCGATCCGGGACGAGCGGACCGGTGCCGTCTTTTATTCTTTGCAAGTGACGATTCCGGCAGCGCAGCGCGCACGACTCGGAGCGGTGAGACTGCAATCCGGCATGCTCTGTTCCGTGATGATCAAGACGGGTGAGCGCACCTTGCTCACATACCTGACGCGGCCATTGGTTCGCCGATTCTCGGACTCGTTGACCGAGACCTGACGGGACTGACTCCGAATTGCGGAGGCGTCTGGGAAGTCGCCCAGTTTCGATGGCATTCGCAGGCAAGGCTCTGTAGTCGCCCGGGATCACTCACCGCGAGTCGACCCCGAGCAGTCTCGACGGCTCCTGACTGGAAGAGCCTCGCTACAGCCTCGGTCACCGCCTCGCGACGGACGCCGAGCAAATGGGCGAGCTCTTCGTGGGTGAGGTCGAACGACTTCGTCGCAGAGATGTCGGCGGCGAACAGCAGCCAGCGTGCAAGACGCTTCGAGAGCGCATGATGCAAATTGCAGGCGCTCACGAGACCGATCAGCGAGGTGATCTGAATGAGTTGGTCCTGAAGTCTGCGCTGCAGATCCGCATGAGTCGCCACCGCCTCGAGGAACCGGTCTTTCGGGATCTTCAGCGAGTAACCGCCGACGACTGCGCGCGCGTGTCCGGGTAGCGCGACGTCGACGAGATGCTTTCCGCAGATGGCATTTCGGAAGCCGAGTAGCGCCAGATGTGCGCTGAAACCATCTGCGAGTCGCATTTCGACGGAAAAAAGACCGCTCAGCGGAAAATAGATGGCCTCGCTTTGCCAGAGAGATCTTTCGTCGGGTTGTCCCTTGCGGATTTCTATGATTTCGAGATGCGGATCGAGAGCCTCTTGGCAGTCGCGTGAGAGGTTAGCCAGAAAAAAGTTTTGCGACATCACGGGCTTCACACTCGACCTCGCTACTGTAGCTTCAATGAGATATCAGTTTTTATGGGTCATCAACGAGTCAACTCCGAGAAAGATTATGCGGCTCGGGTTCCACCGTCATCAAATACCTGACGGGAAGTGTACGGAATCGCGCACTCGTCAATAGTTACGAGAGAGATAACTTCGCAAGTCGGCGATTCGTGCTGCGAGCGTCGCATCGCGTGTTTCCTGATTTTTTCGATGCCACTCGCCATCTCGAAGATCGGTAATCAATTCGATCTGCTCGGAGATGTCCGAGGCGGCCTCTGCGGGTGCGATCTCGTCGAGTAAGAGAAAGCTGATCAGTCGCCACGCTTCGTTGCTCGAGATGAGTTGACGAGAATGCGCGGCGATCACCTCGCCGACCGTGTGCAGTCGGGATTCGGAATTCATCGGATTCATGGTTTCTGTCCGTTGTCTGAATGTTGGTCGATGATCGTCCTGGTGACGATCCGGCCACGGTGGGCTTCCGCACAGACGACAAGTGCAGACTCATCGACAGTGCGTTGATGCTCAGTGACGCACAATGGCTCGCAGTCGGGCTCGCGGGTCAGGCGCTGTTTTCGGCACGCTTCGTGTTGCAATGGGTCCGCAGCGAAAAGGCTGGACGCAGCGTCGTGCCAGTCGGGTTCTGGTATCTCAGCGCAGGGGGCGGGCTGGTCCTGACCGTATACGCCATTCGCCTTGCCGATCCAGTATTCATTCTGGGTCAGGGCGCGGGGCTTCTCGTTTACTTCAGAAATCTTTGGTTGATACACCGACCGCGGCTGGAACTGCATCGGCAATGAGTCGGCGATCGCTTTGGCGATGGGTGTTCGTCCTCTGGTCGCTGGCGACGTTGTGCGCGATGTTTCTGCGGCCCGTCACGCCGATCGACGAAACCCGATATCTGACGGTCGCCTGGGAAATGCGGCTCGCCGGCGACCCGTGGTTACCCATGCTCAACGGCGTGCCGTACTCGGACAAACCGCCGTTACTGTTTTGGCTGATCAACGCAGGCTGGAGCGTATTCGGCGTCAATGACCTGTGGCCGAGATTGCTGACGGCGACGTTCGGAATCGGTGTCGTACTTTTGACCGCACGGTGTGCCGTACTGCTGTGTCCGGATGGGCACAACGTGGCGCCGGTGGCCGCACTCGCGTTGACGGCGACGCCCTTGTGGCTGCTATTCAACGGAGCCGTCATGTTCGATGTGCCGCTGACTTTCTTTTCGCTCGCTGCAGTGGCGCTGGTGATCGACATGCGCGGGGAGGGCCGTCGGTCGCAGTGGGTGTTGGTGGGATTGATGCTGGGACTTGGCATGCTGACCAAGGGACCGACGGTCCTTTTACATGCCTTGCCGCTCGCCTTGCTGGCTCCGCTTTGGAAAGACGCGCTCGAGCAGGAGCGGAGATTGTCGCCCACGGGTGATGACGGCGGGGGGACTGCAAATTGGTGGCCGTGGTACCGCGGTGTGCTGTTGGCGTTCGTCACCGGTGTGCTGGTGCTCGCGACGTGGTTAGGGCCGGTGCTCGCGCGCGGCGGTCCCGGCTTTATCGACCAGCTTGTATGGCAGCAGACGATCGATCGCATGGCGACGACGACCCATCATCTACGACCGTTCTGGTTTTATGTCGCCTTGTTGCCTGCGTTGTTGTTCCCTTGGTGGGTGATGCCGACGCTTTGGCAAAGGGCGACCAAACCGAAAATATACGGTCTCGGTCGACGACGTAAGACGCTGCTGCGCGTTTTGGCGAGTTGGACCGTGCCGGCATTCGTGGCTTTTTCGCTTTTTCGCGGCAAGCAGCTCCACTACCTTTTCCCGTTGCTGCCGGCGTGGGCGGTACTCGTCGCTGCATTGCTCAAGGACGTCCGAGCGGGCGAAGTGAAAAAAACCATGGTCGGTGCTGCCACGGTGACGATAGCCGTTATTGCGGCGGCCTATGCGTACATCGGTTGGCGAATGTCGGACGCGTACGACGTTCAACCGATGTCGCGGATGATCGCACGGCTGCAGCGATTGCAAACACCCTTGGCACATGTCGGCCGATACCATGGTCAATTTCAGTTCGCTGGACGTTTGCGGAATCCGCTGCCGATCATTCGTACTCGTGAAGAGTGGCAGTCTTTCGTTGCCAAAAATCCGCGAAGTTACATGATCGCCTACTTCAAAGAAAAAACCCCCGACGATGCAATATTCATGCAGAGGTTTCGCTCCGGATGGGTGGCCCTTCTGCGAGTTGAGTGCGGCGCTGCACCGAATGCGACTCTTGGTACTCATAACATCATCGACGTCGATCGCAACCACTCGGTCACCCTCGACAGAGGCGCGCGATGGACCACAGCTCGGAACGGTCCCCGACAGGCCGGCATCTGCGTGACGAAGGGTTTACGCCGGTGAAGTCTTCACAGACATGCTGAGCTGATGACGTTCCCGAAAGGGGCGAGGAACGGTCCGGCCAGTTCCGAAGACGCTGGTCGGACCGTTTTTTATGGCGCGAGACCCGTGGGTCTCGTCGGTCGGCACAATGTCCCCCCCGACGGTCTGACTCCCTTCAGGCCAACGGACTTGGGGCGGGTTCCTCGCGGAGCCCGCCCCTTTTTTGCCGATAAGTGGTTCGACGTTCAGCGGATCGATATCGAATGGGCTGCCGAACGCGACTTCTTCGGCAGCGTCAACGCGAGAATGCCGTTTTCGTAAGAGGCACTGGCCTTGGACGCGTCCACCTCATGCGCGAGGCTCATGCCCCGCGATACGGATCCCGCGTAGCGTTCGCTGCAAAGCCAGCGACCGCCGTTCTTGCGCTCGCTCTGACTGCCGATTTGAGCAGCGATCGACACGTAGTTCTCGTCGACGTCGATCTTCATGTCTTCTTTTTTCGCTCCGGGGATTTCTGCCTGGATGGTATACGCATCATCATCTTCGCGAACGTCCATGCGGATCTCCGGAATCTGCGAATCGACGACGAAGGGTCGGCGCATGAAGCTGCGAACGACATCTTCGAGATCGTTCATCTGATCGGTCAGGGAAAGTTTTTTCATTTCATCACTCCTTGAAGTACTCGGTATCGGGTACGAGAAAAGTATCTGATGCATCGAGGTCGCGGGTCCGTCCGCTCGATCACTTTTCTTATCTCGATGAAGAGTGCGCGATCGCGCAGGCGCTGGAGATCAACGGTCCTAAAGTTTCGTCGTCGGCGGTGTTCATCGTCGACTGAATGAAGCAACCCCAAGGAGATCTCCGTGAAGAAATTTTTGATGAAGTTCATTCGGGACGAGCGCGGTCTTGCTGCCGTGGAATACGCCATCGTGGCAGGTGTCGTGGTCGCTGGGCTTGTAGGTATTTTCGAGCTGATCGGCGGGCAGGCCACCATTCGATTGCAGCAACTTTTGAACGCGTTGACCTGATTCCGGAAAGAAAGCTGGCGGGAACCGGTGGCGTTTCCTTCCGACGCCACACGGTTCCCGCTCTCGATTCAAAATGTCTTCGTACTCTCTCGTGCAGATGGTCATTCTTTGTCCCGCCGCCATTGCAGCGGCAGTCTTCGATTGGCGCAGTCGGCGTATTCCGAACGCTCTCGTAGTTGCGATCGCCCTCGGTGGTTTCGCGGCCGTCGCCTTGACGCTCGGCAGCTCGCGACTGCCGCTGGCACTCGGGACTGGCGTCGCGGCAGGCGCTGCCTGTACGCCGCTCTACGTTCTTCGTGGTCTCGGGGCGGGCGACGTGAAGTTGATCGCGGCGACGTCGGTGTGGTGGTCGCTGAGCCAGTTGCTGGTGGCGCTGGTGGCGATCGCGCTTTGCGGTGCGCTGCTCGCCATCGGTTATCTCTCTTTCAGTCGCGATACCAGTCACGTGCCTTACGGCATGGCGATCGCGGCATCGACGGTTGGCACGGTCTTTCTATCCTGAGGAGCCCATGAACTACGAAACCAGAAAGAATCTTTGGCTCATCGCCATTGCGCTGCTCTTTGCTGCGCTGGCGGCGACACTGGCGACACGCTGGATGAAGTCGCGGGTAGCGGCTGCGGATGCAGGCAACAAAAATTTTGCTGCGATCGTGGTGACTGCGCGCGACGTGCCGATGGGAAAGCGTCTGGAGGGAGCGGACGTTCGTCTGGTGAGCACCGCGAAGGAAGGTGTGCCGACGGATGCCTATCATCGTACCGAGGACGTCGTCGGGCAGGTATCACGCTCACCGTTTTACGCCGGTGAAATGCTCATTCAGCGGCGTTTGTCGCAGTATTCGGGCGGTAGCGCATTGGCTGCGGTGGTCGCGCCCGACATGCGAGCGGTGACCGTGCGCGTCGACGATGTCCTGGGTGTTGGTGGATTCATCCTTCCCGAGAATCGAGTGGACGTCATCGCGGCATTTCAAGATGCCTCGGGCACGCACGCCGAAACGATTTTGAGAGACGCGCGCGTGCTGGCAGTAGATCAGCGCTCGAACCCCGAGTCCGATGGGCCGTTGTTGGTCCGGGCCGTGACGCTGGAGGTGACGCCGAGCGATGCCGAAAAAATCGCCGCAGCACGCCAAAGCGGCACGATTCAGCTGACCCTGCGTAATCCGCTCTCGAAAGCACTGCCCGACGCGATTGCCGCCGAGACCGTCGCAAGAGCTGCACCGGCTGTCATCGTGACGAGCGCGCCCGTGTTTCGGGTGTCCAACGGCGTGTCGCGGTCGCGGCCCGAGCCGCCGACGGTGATGCTCATCCGCGGCACCCAAGTCATCACTCGCAGCCCTGAATAGGAGTCGAACATGGTCAAGCTACTGGCTATTTTCTTCGCTTCGGCACTCGGGCTATCGATGTCGAATGCCCAGGCCGATCCGGCGGCCGACAAGGTCACGCTTGCCGTGTCGCAGTCGCGGACCATCACGCTCGAGCGTCCGGCCAAGCGTGTTTCGATCGCCAATCC
>Ga0129333_10002768_pt1 | contig 16362 bp, 13 predicted proteins | sample CPB6_08_DNA_FD_94474 | JGI IMG/M metagenome (GOLD analysis project Ga0129333, IMG submission 94474) | Freshwater to marine salinity gradient microbial communities from Chesapeake Bay, USA - CPBay_Sum_0.6_0.8_DNA | ecosystem: Environmental > Aquatic > Marine > Coastal | place: USA: Chesapeake...
GCCGCAGCGGTAGATTCCCGGACTGCGTGCACGATGCCTCGGCCGGGCGGAGGAGACGTGAGCACTGACGACATCGGTCGCCGCTCGGTGCGCTCCGCCGCGGTGCTCGCCGGGACCCTGTTCCTCGTGCTCGTTGTCGCGCTCGCGTCGGCATTCCTGTGGGCGTCGCGCCCGGTCGACGTCACGGGATCCTTCGAGGAGTTCGTCACCGTCCCGGACACGCCCTTCACCGCCGTCTCGGAGCCCGCGACGTCGACGCTCCCGCCGTACACGATCGCGTCACTGAAGGGTCCTGCGGGAGTCATCGCGCTCAGTCTGCCGAGCGCCGCCGTGGGTGGTCGCGTGCTCGACGCCGTCGCGGCTGCGGGCCTGGATCCGCTCACGGCCCAGGTCGTGAGGACGACGCAGACAGCGGTCGACGCCGACGGGGTGATGACGCCGTACATCACCATCAGCCTCATCGACGAGAGCGGCTACTTCGACGTCCTCGGGATGTCAACCGACGGCAATGCCCTGTGGTACTCCCCGCCGATCCTGCAGGTCCCGTCCGATCTGTCGACGGGGAGCACCTGGGAGTCCGAGGGCCTCACAGTCGACGTCGCACCCTTCACTCTCACCGGATCGGTCAAGGGTCCGGCCACCGTGGCTGACGACGTCGACGGGTACGACGGTCGGGCGGGGTGCGTGGACCTGCGCACGTCGCTAGACCAGGAGATCCCCGGCGCGGAGGGCTATTCCGTCGAGCGGCTGACGACGTGGTGCCCGGGCCTCGGCGCCATCGCCTCGACGAGCCTGCTCGACGATGTCGTGACCCGCCTGGCGGATCCCGCGGACATCGCGTGGCCTGAGATGGCCGCCCTGTCGGCACCGGTGCCTCGCGACCCGGGGACCGTGCTCCCGCTCCCGATCATGGGGGCCGCCGTCTCGCGGGCGCCCCTGAGTGTCCCGGGCGCCCTGGTGGCGCTCAACAGCTCGACCGATGACGTCGTGCAGTTCACCGCCGCGGCGCCCCCGGAGCCGCCGCAGGAGGACGCATCGCGCGTGCTGTGGCTGCAGCATCCGGGTGGAGCGGTGCTCGCACTGGCCGTTGGCGGTGATCGCATCCTCGTCACCACTTCGCTGCGGCAGTTGCAGTCCTACGACCTCGCCGGTCGCCTGCGCTGGTCGGTGCCGCTTCCCGACGTGGCCTCCGGCGAGCCTGTGGTGCTGGGCGACACCGTCGCGGTCGCGCTCCTCGACGGAACGGTGCGCGGATTCTCGCTCGACTCCGGAGCGATGCGCTGGACGTCGCGACTCTCGGACGTCGTCCTGTCCGGACCGGTCGTCGCAGGCGACCTGATCGTTGTGGCGGACACCGCCGGCTACGTGCTCGCCGTCGAGGAGGATGGGACCGAGGCATGGTCGACGTCCCTCGAGCCGGTGGAGGACCCGCTGTCGGCCTTCGACGACGGGTCGGTGCTCATCGCGCAGACGTCGGGGGACATCACACTGCTCGACTCCTCCGGTGACCCTCGCTGGTCCATCGCCCCACCGGACGGCGGCGTCACCGGCCCGGGCGTGCGCTGGGGGGACGTCATCGCCCTGCCGACCGACGGTGGACTGCGCGGCGTGGCGGCCGTCGACGGCGACCTGCGATGGACCCTCGGCGACATCGTCGATGCCCAGGTCACGTCGAGCGGCCTCGTCGCGGCCGGTGATCGGGTCGTGTCGGTGACCCCCGACGGAGTGCCGACCGAGGTGGTGCAGGTGCGGGAGGCGGATGGCTCGGCGCCGTCGCGCCTGTTCCTGGCCACCCTCGGGACCGAGTGGGTCGCGGTCTCCCAGAGCGGGGCCATGACAGTCCTGGGCGTCCGCGATGAGTGAGCCGACGAACGTGCCCGCGGTGTCCCGCCAGACCATCGGCGGCTTCCTGAGCGATCTGTGGCGCGTGGTGCTCTTCCGACCTGTGCGCTACGGCACGCTCCACCTGAGCGACAACGCCCCGAGCATCGCGGGCATCACGTGGGGCGTGGCGCTGCTCTACGCGGTCACGGTCGTCTCGATCCTGTTCGCCAATCCGCTGCGTGCGGTCTCGGACCTCGACTCGTCCGTCAGCTCCTCCAGCGTGCTCGCCGTGCCCACGCTGCTCATCCCCGCGGTGCTGTGCCTGCTCGGCATCGCCTTCGGACTGCTGCTCGCCGGCACGCAGCGCGCGCCATGGTGGCGACGTGTGCTCTACCTGCTGGTGGTGTGGGGTGCCCTCGTCTCCGTCGTCGGGATCTGCGTTGGGCTGGGTTCGAGCGGGGCCCTGGGGGCCACGAGCGTCGTGATGGGGTTCATCGTCCTCGGCTACTGCATCGTCATGTGGTTCGCGCGGACCAGGCCTGCAATCGATGCCGTGATCCTTGTGGTGCTGTCGACGGGCATCCTGCTGGTGGCGTACCGATCCCTGGTCGTGCAGAACCTGCTGGGGACCACGTCGGGTGAACTGATCACGGTCTCCTTCATCCTGACGCAGGTGGCGTCACTTGCCCTGCCGATCGCCTTCCTGTCGGGTGTCAGTGCCACCGCCCTCGGGGTCTCGGTGGTGTCGTGGAGCGGCGACGATCTCGGGCGCCGTGCGACCCGCTGGATCGTCGTGCTGCTCATCGTCCTGGCGCTGGGCTGGCAGTGGGTGACGCTGCTCGGGCAGGCCCTCGTGGGCGCCGGCGCCCTCGCCCTTCTGGGGCGCGAGGGCCTGGGTGCGCTGGCCCTCGTGATCGGCTGCGCCGCAGTGTGGTGGCTGGTCCATCGCGGTGCGCGCGAGGAGCGACCGGCTCCGGGTCAGGTGGCGGGCGCGAGCGTCGCGGTGGCGGTGCCGGTGGCCTACGCCGTGACGTCGACGACCTTCCTCGGATCGCTGCTCGGTGCCCTGGTGGCGGCGCTGGTCAACGTGGCGCCGCCCAGCGTGGTGGAGTCCGTCACCGCGCTGCTCGATCTTGTGACGACGAGCGCCTTCGTCACTGTGGTCCGAGTCCTCGTGATCGCAGGACTCGTGGCGGGGGCAGTGATCCTGATGCGTCGCGGATCGCGCCTGCTGGCAGCCGTCGCGGGCCTCGACGCGCTCGTGCTCGCCACTGTCTTCGGGGTGCGGCCGTTCGCCCCCGAGTGGATGTGGACGCCATCGGCCCTGGGCAACATCGGCGTCGTGTGCGCCACGGTGCTGGCGATCGTGTGGACCTCAACGCGTCGGTGGGATCGTGCGCGCGCCACGTTCGTCCTCGTCCTCGCTCTGATGTCGGCGCTCATCCGTCAGGCGGACTTCTTTGCTGTTCCGCTGGGCTTCCTGATCGGTGCATCGGCGGCCGCGCTGCTGATCGTCGGCCTCGTCTGGGGCTTCCTCGTCGATGGTGGCGACGCGCACGCGGATACGCCAGGCTTCCCCCGGGATCGCCGGCTCCTGGCGCTGCTCGGCACCTTCCTGTTCGCCATCACGGTCGTCGCGTGGGCGGTCATCGGCAAGGACGTGGGCATGACGACGGCGCTGGCCGCGACGAGCAGCCTGGCGCTGGTCACGCTCGGCAGCGCTCTTGTGATCGCGGTCGTCCTTGCTGCCGCGTCACCGTGGCTGGGTCGTCATGGGCCTGCGACCACGGACGCGCGGGGTGCGCAGTCCGACGTGGGCTGAGGGCCGACGATCACATCGTGTTGATCGCCGATATCGTGATGGCGTCGATCTCCTCCACGAGATCCGTACCCGGAGCCCAGTACCCGTCGACCACGAGCGCAGTGCCGTCGCCGCGGACGAACCCGTAGAGGATCCCCTCCAGCGGCGTGGACCCCTGCTGGCTGACGTAGGTGCCGCGGTAGACCGCGACCCCGGCGGAGGTGATCGAGGCGACGTCGATGGCCAGGGGCTCGGGCGTGGTCATCTCCAGGTCGGTCATCTCGGTGGAGAGCACCTCCTGCAGGTAGTACGACAGCAGCTGGGGCCCGGTCGTGCCGACGGGGACCTCGTACAGCCGGAGCAGCGCGCCGCCGTCGGCGTTGCCGATGGCCACTGACCCCTCCTCGGCGGTCGCCTCCCATCCGGGCGGGACGGCGGCGGTGATCCCCGCGCCGATCTCCACGACCTGCCCGGACGCAGCCGGATCGGCGGCCGGGTCGATGACGGGCTCGTCGGGGATCTCCTCGACGACGGGATCCTCGACGATGGGCTCGTCGGGGAACTCCTCAACGACGGGCTCGTCGGGAATCGTCTCGACGGTGGGGGCGGGGGCATCGTCCACCGGGGTGACGACCTCGATCGGCTCCTCGGTCACCACGGGGCTCTCCAGCACGACGGCCTGCGAGGTGCCGGCCGTCATGCGGCCGAGCAGGAAGACCAGGGCGCTGAGCACGAGCACCCCGACCACGGTGATGAGGATGAGGACGACCGGGGAGAGCCGTCCGAGCGGCGAGCCCTTTCCTGCTGCGTCGGGCGTGCTCGCGGGAGTTCCCGGTGGCGGCGCACCGGTGGGCGTCGTCATGCTGATGCCCCCTCGCCCGACGTGGGCGTACTGCTGTGCGCTCGTCGCAGGTCCTTTGTCCGGGCGCGCACGGACGCACCGCACGAGACGCAGAAGAGCGCATCGACCAGCAGCGGCATCTCGCAGTCGGCGCAGAAGTCGTCCTCACCGGAGGACCACTTGGAGGACCCCTCGCGTGCGGCGGCCTCCAGCGCGCCCTCGAGCAGTGCGTGCTGCAGGACGGTGCGCAGGCGCACGATGACGGCACCGGCGACCACCGCGGCCCACAGCATGCCGACGATGAGGCCGGTGGTGCCGCCGAGGAGCCCGGTGAGGTAGAGCCCGGCCTCGAACAGGATGAGGACGACCATCGCCTCGAGGACCCGTCCGACGAACCGTCCGGTGAAACCGTCGTAGCCCTCGCCGAGTCCGGAGAACTCCGCCGCAGCGATGCCGATGGCGCAGCCGAACACGATGGGCTTCAGCAGGGCGACGTTCACGATCACCGGCAGCCATGTCGCGACGGCGTCGAATCCGCTGACCGGGCTGGCGATCACCTCCCAGTTGACGGTGAGGGTCTGCACCGCCGCGTAGGTGACCCCCGAGACGACGCCGAACGTCAGGCCGTCCATCAGGTCGTCGAACGCCGGGCGCGAGGCGAGGAGGACGGGCCCGATGAGCATGAGGATCACCGCGATGACCGGCGCGATGACGCAGGGGATGAGGAAGGCCCACAGGTTGAACCGGCCGGCTGCCGTCTCGAGCAGGGCCCCCGGCTGGGACTGCAGCCACGTGCGCCACAGCAGCGTGAAGGCGATGGCGAGCACGGCACTGAGGGCCACGGCTCCGAGGACGACCCGGACCGGCTGGTCCTCCCACAGGTTCACGTCGTAGAGATAGAGGATGAACACGACGGGCACCACGAACGCCGCCGTCACGAGCGCGAAGGAGGGCTGCCCCAGCAGCACGGCGACGACCGGGATCGCGATGCCTATGAGGAAGGCCAGCTTGTAGGTCCGCGCGCTGCGGGCGGAGGCGTAGGGCATCACGGTCGACACGAGTGCAAACGACGCGACGGACTCGTTCGGCGCCGCTGCATACCCGCGCCCGGAGGATCGCTCGGACAGCGAGCCGCCGCAGGCCGCGCAGAAGCGCGCTGCCGCAGGGTTCTGCGTCGAGCATGCGCTGCAGGTGCCGGCGGAGGTCTCCGGGTTCGGGTCGGTCATCGCTCTCCTCTCACCACGCTCACGGGATGCGGTCCCGCCCACCGAAGGCTAGGCCGCCGGGTGCCGTCAGGGAGCCGTTCCGGTGATAACGACCCCTCATTCGGGTCAACTCTTGGGGCATTCGCAGGGTGGCGGCCTCATTCGTCGCGCATAGTTCTGCCCATGCGGGTGCTCGGCGTGACGACGCTGGTCGCGATGGCCGCCACGGCTCTCGTGGCGTGCTCCCCGAGCGCCCCATCGCCGTCGTCGGGCGAAGGCCAGGAGGCGGCCCTCACGGTGCCCGCGGCCGGTGCGGTCGCCTCCGACCCCGTGATCGCGTCGGCGGTGTACGCGCTCGAGGTGGGGGAGTCGGCGCAGGCGACTCGTATCGCGGAGTTGTCGGCCATCGTGGACGCGCTGCGTGCGGCGTCGACGTCCGGATGGCAGGCGCGGCAGAGCGACAGCTCGGGCTATGCGGCCGAGGTCGCCGGGGGCCGGCTGCCGGTCGAGGGCTCGCCTGTGCAGGCCGTGGAGTCGTTCATGACGCAGTACGGCGCACTGTTCGGCCCGGCGGACGGGCTCGTGTTCTCCGAGGACGGCTACGACGACGCGGGGCATGCGACCGTTCGGGTGGAGCAGCGGGTCGGCGACGCCCCGGTCGACGGTGGGCTGCTGGTCGCGTCGGTGCGTGAGCGTGGTGCCGTGGTCGAGGTCGAGTCCGTCGTCGGCCAGCTGGTGGATGTCGCGGGGGTAGCGTCCCAGCCGTCGGTCACGGCGGCCGAGGCGGTGGGCATCGTCGCAGAGGGCCTGGGTGTGGCAGCTGACGAGGAGCCGACGCTGTTCGTGACGATGGACGGCGCAATCGCGCGCCTGGCGTGGGCCGTCACGGTGACGTCGGGTCCGACGGACGAGTCGGACTCAATTCTTGGCGGCGGCGTGCAGTACCCGGCGGTGGTGCTGGTCGATGCCGTGGACGGGGCGATCATCGGGCACCGCCGCGCCGCCACCAGCCCGCAGGGTCGCGGCTCCGCGGCCGCCGCCCTGGCTCAGCCGAGCGCCGCGTCGTCGGCTGCGGTGGACTACGGCAACTTCGCGTTCGAGATCCCGTCGGGCGGTCGGCCCATCGTCATCAAGGACGCCTACCTCGGGAAGATCCCCATCGAGGTGAACGCGCTGCGGCTGCCCGATGGCTCCATCGTGCTCGTCGACCTCACCGGCCCGGGTGCCGATGCGAGGACGCGGAAGGGCGTGATCGTCGGACTCGACGGACGGGGCCTGACGGGCAACGAGCCCAACCCCGTCGCCGAGGCCCGTCTCGTCCGGTACAAGAGCGTCGACGACATCCCGAAGGACGCCCTGTATGCCATGTGGGGGGCGAGGAAGACCCTGGACTACCTGAAGAGCGACCTCGGGATGCTCTCGTACGACGGCCGCAACGCGCCGGTGCCGATCGTCTACAACTTCACCTACGGCGACTCGTGCCTGGACAACGCGTACTTCGCCACGGCACCCGGGGCCTCGTACATGGCCGTGGGTGTCCCGTGCCCGGATGCGCGGGGCAATCGCATCGCGACGGTCGCCGACATCGACACCATCGCCCATGAGCTCGGGCACGGGGTCATCCACTCCCATACGTTCACCCGCGACACTATCCAGCAGGGTGCGCTCGACGAGGGGATCGCCGACTACCTCGGGATGATCCTGCGCAACGGCGTGTACCGGGAGGCCTCGCCGATGTCGAGTGCGGACATCTGCAAGGGCTTCCCGGGCGAGCACCCGTGGTGCAAGCGTTGGAAGGACGGCATCGGCATCCGCAGCCTGAACACCGGGGCCACGTTCGACCAGTACGCCTTCACCGTCGAGGACGGCCTCTACAACACCGTCCTCGATCGCTACAGCGACTCCGGTCACACGAACTCGATGGTGTGGACAAATGCGCTGTGGCAGGCGCGGCGTGCGGTGGCGTCTCTCGACGGCGGCGACATGACGAAGTCCCCGCGGGTGAAGCTCTTCGATCGGGCCGTGATCCGTGCGGCGACGCGCCTGACCCCGGGCACGAACTTCGTCGAGGCGGCCGAGGCGGTCCTCCGCTCGGCGACCGAGGCGGGCCTGAGCGCGCGCGACCTCGAGCTGATCCGCGACCGGTTCCGCGCCAACCGCGTCTGCTCGGGCTGCACGACACTTCCCCTCGGGAGTGGTTCGATCACGCCTGCCGCCGTCTCGACTGACGTGAAGTCCAACCCGGTGGCACTCGATGGCAAGGTCGCCTTCCTGCTCACGACTCCAGGTGACTGGCCCCGAGGGGTCGTGGCCGCGCTGGGCGCCACGGGGCAGCAGCAGGTGGGGCCGCCAGCGTCGGTCACCCTGCACATCGCCGGTGAGGGGACCACCGTCCTGCAGGCCCAGGTCTCCTTCACCGATGACGGCGGCGAGGCGTACCAGCTCGGGCTCGCGGACACCTCTACGGGTGACTCGTCCGTGCTCACCGAGGACATCAATCCCAGTGTTGCTCCGGCCGTGAGCGCGGAGGCCTATGCCTGGGTGGACCTGAAGGACCGCATCGTCTACCGACCGCGCTCGGGGGGCAGCGTCTCGCGGCTGCCGGCCAAGGGCACCGTCGCGCAGCTGGCGACCAGCGGAGACAAGGTTGCGATGCTCATGGCGGACGGGCGGCTGCGCGTGTGGACGGTGTCGTCCGGCAAGGTGCGCGACCTGGCGATCTACGACCCGTCGCCGATCGACTCGTTCGCGTCGGACGAGTTCACGCTCCCGCTGGGATCGCTGGCGATGAGCGGCGATCGGATCGCCGTGGTGGGGTCCACCGTGCGTGCCGCCCCGGTGCAGGTGTTCGACCTCGCGACCAATGCGAAGACGACGATGAAGGCGCAGGCCTTCCCGCTGGGCGTCGCGATCAGTGACGACTACGTCGTGTGGGTCGAGGCCATCGGGGATCAGGACTCGCCCATCTACGGTGAGGACGCGGACGCCTACAAATTCCCCGACACCGAGCTGCGCGGCTACGCCTTTGCGGACCAGAAGACCTACCGCATGGTCAATGCCCGGGGCGAGCAGGCCTTTCCCTCGCTGAGTGACACGCTGCTGGCCTGGCAGGAGACCGGCAATGGCAACAGCGACATCTACGTCACCCGGCTCGAGGCCCGGTAGGCCCGCCGGTCAGCCGACGGCGATCGTCTGGAGGTTGTCGACGACGAGGCGTCCGTCGGGTGCCCAGAGTCGACGCTGCTCGCTGGCGTAGCCGTCGCGAGCGGCACCCACGAGGCCGTGGTGCAGCAGGCGTGCTCCCGGCGGGAGGGTTGCGGGGTCGACCAGCAGGGTGGCCGCGAAGGTGATGGTGGCGATGGGTCCCAGCTCCGCGAGCGCGACGAGGGTGACGGAGTACCACGCGTCGACGAGGGCGACGGTCGACGCGGCGGTCCACGGCACGTCGGTGCGGTAGCCCACCCAGCCGAGGGTCTCGGCAGTCCCGCCCTGCAGGGGCAGCCCGCGCAGCACCCGGAACTCCACGTGGCGGGTGAAGGGCGGGAAGGGCGGTGGCGTCTCGGCGACGGGCACGGCGTCGGCCGGGGGAGCGTCGGGCATCGTCAGCGGGCTCCACGCGGACTCGTCGCGGCCCTGCGCCGGCCGTCGTGGTGCCCCGGTGACGACGACGGCGGTCGCGACGACGTCACCGTCGTGCGCGAGGAGGCGGGCCTCCCAGGTCGAGACCGCCGAGCCGATGCGCACGGGAGCCACGGAGATCCGGTGGGGTCCGACGAGGGCCGGAGCCGCGAGGTGCGCGGTGACCGCCCGCACCGGACGGGTCGGGTCCGCCTGGGTGAGCTCGACCGCGCGCACCATCGCGCCGATAGGCAGCCCGCCCCACGACCCGCGCCCCTGCTGCCAGCCGTCCGGCACGTTCCAGCCGAACGGCCCGGCGTCGCTCTGCAGGGCGGTCGCGTCATCGAAGGACATCACCCGCGGATCATGGCGTACCGCGTTCGCCGCCCCGGCACCGGCGTGCGGATTCCGGAAAACCATGTCATGCTTGGGTTCGCAAGGGGAGTATCCCACCGCCGTGGGCTCGTCAGTACGGTCCCTGCCATCAGGGGCCCGGGCCGCGCATCGGCTAGACCGATGGGGAGAGACCTTGTGCCATGCGGCCGTGGCCGCCTGACACAAGGAGCGTGCATGGACGTCCCCCTCTACGTGTGGATGATCCTTCTCGGCGGCATCCTCGTGATGCTCCTCGTCGACCTCTTCCTGCACCGTGACGCGCACGTGATCGGAGTGCGCGAGGCGGCCGTCTGGTCGGCCATCTGGGTGGCGATCGGCCTGCTCGTGGGCGGGGTCATCTGGTGGTTCTACGGCTCCGAGTTCGGCATGCAGTACTTCGCGGGATACGTCATCGAGAAGTCCCTCGCGGTCGACAACGTGTTCGTCTGGGCGATGATCTTCAGTTACTTCGCGGTGCCGCGGCAGTACCAGCATCGCGTGCTGTTCTACGGCGTCGTGGGTGCCCTTGTCTTCCGGGCCATCTTCATCGCCGCGGGATCGTGGATGATCGCCAGCTTCGCCTGGATCCTGTATGTCTTCGGCGCGTTCCTGATTGTCACGGGTGTCAGGATGCTCATCCAGCGGAACGAGCACATCGATCCGTCGAAGTCGAAGACCCTGCGGATCTTCCGCCGCTTCGTACGCACGACCGACGACTATGAGGGCCAGAAGTTCTTCACCCGGCGCAACGGGGTGCTCCTCGCGACCCCGCTGCTCGCCGTTGTCGTGCTGGTGGAGATCACCGACATCATCTTCGCCGTCGACTCGATCCCGGCCATCTTCGCGGTGACGCAGGAGCCGTTCCTCGTCTTCGCCAGCAATGCGTTGGCCATCCTGGGCCTGCGGGCGATGTACTTCCTGCTGGCCGACCTGATCCACCGTTTCGTCTACCTCAAGCTGGGCCTGTCGCTGGTCCTGGTCTGGGTCGGCATCAAGATGATCGTCAGCCACGCAATCTTCAAGATCCCGACGGCTCTCAGCCTCGGGATCGTCATCGCCATCATCGCGGCCTCGATCGGCGCGAGCCTCTGGGCGACGCGAAGCGGACGCGGGAGCAAGGAGCATGCCGATGCGACGTGAGACGCTCCTGCAGTCCTGGCACCGGGTCCCGCGCCCGCTGCGCATGGCGGTGGTGCTGGCGATCGGCCTGACGGTGCTGGCCACCGGGGTCGCCATGCTCGTCCTGCCCGGCCCGGGCGTGCTGGTCATCATCGTGGGGCTGGCGATCCTGGCCACCGAGTTCGCGTGGGCCGGCTACCTGCTGGAGCAGGCGCGCAACCGCTCACGTACTGCCTACCAGGCATTCCGCACCGGCGTCCTGCGCCGCACCCCCCAGGAGGACCAGACATGACCCCGACCCACCGCCGTCGACGCATCGGCCTCGTCAGCGCAGCACTGCTCATGCCGCTCGCGCTCGCGGGCTGCTCCGAGGCCCAGCAGGCCATTGATGCCGCGCAGTCCGCTGTCTCGACCGGTCAGGCGATGCTCGACGCGTGCACGTCGGCGTCGACCGCGTGGGATCCGGGGGCGAGTGTCGAGGAGGCGACCGCCGGGCTCACCGAGGCGTCCGAGCAGCTCTCCGCGGCGCTCGATGCCGGTGCGAGCATCCCCGGGGCGTCGGCGCTGCTCGAGGCGATCGACACCTCGCTGCTGCAGGTCGAGGGCCTCACGCAGGGGGCCGAGGCCGCGGCCTCTGCGGCTGCGGTGCAGGCCCTGTGCTCCGCGCTACCGGAGTGAGGCGCTGCCCGGCGCGAGACGTCAGGCCTACGAGGTGGCCCAGCGTGCCCCGAGGGTCTCACCGAGGTCGGCGAGGTCCGTAACCTGCTGATCCGTCAGCGCCCCGCGGCCGTTGATGTAGGCGACCGTCTCGACGATGGCGTCACCGGCCTGCACGTACATCGCCCGGACGATCGTCAGGCCGGGCTTCTTGAGGTCGCTTCCGGTCCACGTACCGGAGACGTTCACCCAGAAGTCCGCGTACTCCCCACCGGGGTAGGAGCCGGTCGTGACCTTCTGGCGCAGGGAGGCGCCGGGCTGCTTGAGCCGCGAGGTGCCGTCGCACGAGCCCATTCGGTCGAACAGCGACGTGAACGCCTTCTGCGCCGCGTCCGCCGACGGGAACTGGTACACCCGCTCGAAGACCTCGGTGTAGGTCTTCTTGTTGGTGGTCTCGATGTCGACCAGGTACTGCTTGGCAGGCGCCGGCACGCTCACGAGCGTGACGCCGGAGGCGTTGTCGCAGATGCCGATGGTCTTGCCGATCGTCTTCGCATCGAAGTCGCGGCTCTTGGGGGTGCCGAACGACGCGGGCACGTCCTTCTCGGTCATCATGCGCGCGTCCGCGGCATTGGGCGCCGCGAGTGCGGGGGTGACGGAGGCGGCCAGCAGGCCAGCGGTGGCAAGGGCGAGGGTCAGCATGCGACGGGTCATGGGGGAAGCCTACGGATGGCGGTCATGGATGACCAGTGGACGGCCATGACCGCTCATCATGTGGAGTCACCCGTCACCGGCGTCGAATGATCCGGGTGGCGGGTGCCCTCGTGGGCGATCGGATCCCGTCGACCGAGCCGGAGGAGGAAGCCCGTGCGTCCGAACGTCGATGTCGCTGCCCCGCAGACCATCTCCATGCTGAGCACCTACCCGCCCACCGCTTGCGGGCTGGCGACGTTCTCGTCGGCTCTGGCGCGGGCCCTGGAGGCGCAGGGGCACCGGACCCGCATCGTGCGGGTGACGGAGCACGCCACGGAGCCCGTCGCGGTGAACCGCGTCGCGGGCACGCTCGTCAACGGCTCGGGCGCGAGCGTTCGCCGCGCCGCGGCCATGCTGTCCGATGCGGACACCGCGATCGTCCAGCATGAGTACGGGATCTTCGGAGGCCGCGACGGCGAGGAGGTGCTCGACGTGATCCGGGGTGTCACCGTCCCGGTCATCACCGTCCTGCACACCGTCCCGCTGGAGCCGACGCCCAACCAGCGTCGCATCCTGGAGGAGATCTCGCGATGGTCCTCCCGCGTGGTGGTGCTGACGCGCTGCGCACGGGATCGACTGGTGGGGCGCTACAGCGTCGACGACGACGCCGTCGAGACCATCCCGCACGGCGCGATCGTGGTGGACGACGTCGACCACGACACCTCGATGGGCGCGCGCGACGACACTCGACCCGAGCTGCTCAGCTGGGGGCTCCTCGGCCCGAACAAGGGCATCGAGCATGTGATCGACGCGGTTGCCGCGCTGCACGCGCAAGGCCACAGCGTCCGCTACACGATCGCCGGGATGACTCACCCGAAGGTGGTGCAGGTGCACGGCGAGGCGTACCGCCACGGACTCGTCGAGCGCGCACGCGCCCGCGGGATCGGGCACCTAGTGTCGTTCGACCCGACGTACCGGGGGCCGGACGACCTCGCGCGCTACCTCGCGACGAGCTCGGTGATCGTGCTGCCGTACGCGTCGGCCGACCAGGTCGTGTCGGGTGTCCTCGTCGACAGCATCGCGGCTGCCCGCCCGGTGATATCGACGGCGTTCCCTCATGCCGTGGAACTGCTGTCGAGCGGTGCCGGACTGCTGGTCAGGCACGACGACAGCGATGGACTCGAACAGGCGATCCGTGCGGCCACGAGTGATCGTCGCCTGCTGGACACGATGGCCGATACGGCACGGGGCCTTGCCGACCAGCACCGTTGGAGCAGGGTGGCCGCCCGTTACGCGGACCTGTCCTCGCGTGCGCGCGCGGGCCGCCAGGCGATCCCGGCCTGAACGATGTACTCCTATCGGCTCTCGCACCTCGAGCACCTGACCACGCATATCGGGATACACGAGCACGCGCTCCTCTCCGAGCCTCGGCCCGAGCACGGCTACTGCACCGACGACAACGCGCGCCTCGCCATCGTGATGTCACGCGAGCCGGATGAGGGTGCCGCGCACCGGATGATGCGCACGGCGCTGGCCTTCGTGCTCGACTCCCAGGCCGACTCCGGACTCGTCCGCAATCGCTTCATGCTCGACGGCTACTGGCGATGGGTCGATTCGCCGCGAGCCGAGGATGCGTGGGGGCGCGCCCTCTGGGCACTGGGCACCGTCGCGGCGGCGCATCCCAACCCGGGCTTCCGGGCGATGGCGCGCTGGGGATTCGAGCGCAGCGCCCGGCAGCGATCGCCGTGGCGGCGGTCGATGACGTTCGCGGCCCTCGGGGCGGCGGACCTGCTCGGCGCCGAACCGGAGCACCACCTCGCCCACAGGCTGCTGGTGGATGCGGTCATGGCGATCCTCCCGCCGGGTCATCCAGACGGCGTCTGGCCCGAGGAGCGACTGACGTACGCCAATGCGGCGCTGCCGGAGGCGCTTATCGCCGCAGGCGCAGTGCTGGACGCGCCCGTGGTGCTCGCTCGTGGTCTGGGCATGCTCGACTGGCTCCTGCGGCGCCAGATCCGCGATGGTCACCTGTCGGTGGTTGGGGCCGGGGGTGCTCCGTTGCTCGATGGCGGTCCGCGGTTTGACCAGCAGCCGATCGAGGTGGCTGCGCTGGCCGACGCCTGCTGGCGGGCCTGGACGGTGACGGGGGACCGTCGGTGGGAGCAGGGGCTGATCCTCGCGGGGGACTGGTTCCTGGGCGCCAACGACACCGGGGTCCCGATGGTCGACCCGGTGACCGGCGGCGGGTACGACGGGCTCGAGCCCGACGGGGTGAACCTGAACCAGGGCGCCGAGTCGACGCTGGCCCTGGTGTCGACGATGCAGCGGGCGTCGTCCGTCTGGTCCCTGCGGCCCCTGGCCGCGCAGGGGCGGCGATGACCGTTACGCGGGTTGAGGCCCGCGCCACCGGCATCGAGCTGCGACCGGATCCCGGTCGGGTGCTCGCCAAGCCCTTCATCCCCGGCATCGAGGACGTCGGGCCGACCGGCTCGCGAGCGGGCCCCGTCATCGACCGCATCATGCGCCTCGACGAGCGCGAGGTGCAGCGGACCCTCGACGACGTCCTGCAGCGGTTCGCCCACCGGCATCGCGGGATCCTGGAGATCCTCGCCGCGCAGGCGACGAGGGTGCTGCCGCTGGTGAGCCCCGAGCTGGTGGTGAGCGCAGAGCGGCGCCTGCTGCTGGGCGCCTACTTCACGCACGAGTACGCGATAGAGGGGGCGGCCCTGGCCAACCCTTCGATGGTGCCGCACCCGGTGCAGGGCGACGACGACTCGCTGCGGTTCGTCATGAGCGTGCGCTGCATCGGCGAGGGGCATCGCTCCGCGATCGGCTTCCGCAGCGGCACGGTGGATGCGCAGGGCGTCGTGACGGTGGAGGAGCCCTCGCGTTATGTGTGCTCGGCACCGGGTGAGCCGGGAACCCACAGCCGTCGCGTCTTCCACTCGCGCCTGGATCACCTCGGCCACGACTTCGACGAGGTCTCCCAGCTGATGGGGATGCTGCCGCCGATGTTCACCGATGCCGAGCTGAACGATGTCCTCGCCGCACTGATGGTCGAGACGCCACGGGTGAGCCCGGATCTCAGCAGCCACGCGCTGGACCTGTCGCACTGGTCCTACCGCGCTGAGTTCCCACAGGAGACGGACCTCTCCGAGAGGGTGCTCTGGCCGCACGCGCCGCCGGAGTACCACGGCATGGAGGACGCGCGCTTCGTCCGGTTCGTCGACGACGACGGCTCCGTCACCTACCTCGGCACCTACACGGCCTTCGACCGCAACGTGATCTCGCTGCAGCTGCTGGAGACATCGGACTTCCGTCGATTCTCCAGCTCCCCGATCGCCGGACCGGTTGCGACGGGCAAGGGCCTCGCGCTGTTCCCGCGCCGCATCGGCGGCCACTATGCAGCGCTCACCCGCGCGGACCGGGAGACCAACGGCCTTGCCCTCTCCGACGACCTTCGGCATTGGACCACTGCTGAGCAGCTGCAGGTCCCGCAGGAGCCGTGGGAGCTGGTGCAGCTCGGCAACTGCGGCTCGCCGATCGAGACCGAGCATGGGTGGATCGTGCTCACTCACGGGGTCGGCCCGATGCGCACCTACTGCCTCGGTGCGCTGCTGCTGGACCTCGACGACCCCAGGAGGGTCCTCGGCCGCACACGGACACCGATCGTCGAGCCGGACGCCGAGCGCCGGGAGGGGTACGTGCCCAACGTCGTCTACTCGTGCGGCGGACTGGTGCACCAAGGCACGCTCGTCATCCCCTTCGGCATCGGCGACCAGCGCATCGGGATCGCGACCATGCCGGTGTCGGAGCTCGTCGGCGCGATGCTGCATGCCGGGCCGTGACGAGAACAACATCGGTGCATCTGTCGTCCAACCATGCCCCCAGCCAGAAGGCGGCCGCGGCCCGTCCTCACCCATGAGCTGATTGCCGATCACGAACTGGTCTTCATCGACGAGCACGGCATGGACGCGCTCACGCTCACGCCGGTAGTTCCCGACGAGACTCGGGGGCCGCCGGACGCCACTTCCTAGGGGTCCGTGGCGCTGCCAGGAGAAATGGCCCTCGGCTTATGTCACCCCGGGCGACTCATGATAAGAAGTCGATGGCCGACGACGAGCGTGACGAGAGTCCCCTCCCCGACGGCCAGGTGCCGGCGGACTGGTGGCCGTGGAGGGATCCCGAGGATCCCTTCGTCACGCGCCTGCCACCGGACAAGGATGCGC
>Ga0129333_10002769_pt1 | contig 16359 bp, 18 predicted proteins | sample CPB6_08_DNA_FD_94474 | JGI IMG/M metagenome (GOLD analysis project Ga0129333, IMG submission 94474) | Freshwater to marine salinity gradient microbial communities from Chesapeake Bay, USA - CPBay_Sum_0.6_0.8_DNA | ecosystem: Environmental > Aquatic > Marine > Coastal | place: USA: Chesapeake...
CCTTCGGTTACGATTAAATCCCACCATAATGTTGGCGGTTTGCCAGAGCGTATGAAAATGGGATTGGTGGAGCCTTTGCGAGAATTATTCAAGGACGAAGTGCGGGCGTTGGGTCGCGAACTGGGATTACCTGAAGTTTTTGTGAAGCGTCATCCATTTCCTGGTCCAGGTTTGGCAATTCGGTGTCCTGGCGTCATCACCAAGGAAAAACTTGAAATTTTGCGTAATGCTGACGCAATCTATCTTGATGAAATTCGTAAAGCAGGGCTCTATGACGAAATATGGCAAGCCTTCGCCGCATTGTTGCCCGTGCGCAGTGTTGGCGTTATGGGCGATGGCCGCACTTATGATTATGTCCTTGCCTTGCGCGCTGTCACAAGCAGCGATGGCATGACCGCTGATTTTTATCATTTTGACATGAGCTTTCTTGGTCGGACTGCGACGCGGATCATCAATGAGGTGAGGGGCGTTAATCGCGTTGTATATGATGTAACAAGTAAACCGCCTGGAACAATTGAGTGGGAATAATAATAGTAAGATCTGTCTTACAATAAGATCCTTCTAGTCAATTTTTTTTCAAATAAGACTTTTATGAAAAACCTTTTCTTGCTCTTATGAATGTAAGTGAGGCTAAATTTCCTAGGGATCAAAATAATTGAATGGGATTGGAATAATTGTTAGGGTTTAAGAAGTTAAGTAAAAATAACAAATAAGAGTATAAAATGAAAACCTTAGGTTTATTTAAGGGCTCCATTGGAAACGGATTTATTTCTCAATTATTTCTGCTGTTTTTCTTCTTTTTAATTTTAGGTCAAGCGGCTGTTGCTTTTCATCAGCAATGGAGTCCAATAGAAATTGATGATAAAATTAGTTATCTTCTAGATGATAAGTCTGTCTATAAAGATGGATATAATATTACCGCTACAGTTGGCTTATTTCCGCACAGACCTGTAGTCTCTGGCGCTGCTCTTGTGGTTTCAGCTTCTTATTTGGTGAAAATAAATTGTATCGTAAAATCGCTTGTTGTGAAGCAGGGCATCGCCTTTGCTGACTCTCAAACGGAAGGTGCGGTGTTGGATTTTGATGCCGTTAAATTATATTCGGCCTTAGTTACAAAAGACGTTAACGCCAAGCTTATTGATCAGCTCTGCATGGGAGAGTGACGGGGCAGACGCTTCCTTAGGGTTAAGAAGTTTTTGTAAAAGAGATGATCTCTATTATTGTTTTGTCTTCCATCCCATCAATAGCTTATTCTTGGGTGTTTCTAACGGGTTATTTTGTCGCTGGATTATTGTTTCAAAAATGCGCGTCAGCGTTGATCGGCGCCAAGATCTCAATTGCGCTTTTCGCGATAAATGTCATAATAATCAAATATATAGGCATGCATTGCTCTCCTGCTTTTTAGTTTCAATTGCTTTCCTTTATCATCTAGTAAATTGGGGCGCTGTCCCCAGTCCGATCGCGCGCGAAATCATGATTGTTGCGCTAAATGAGGAAGATCCATGTCCTTCACAACTCTTTCGTCCGAATTTATCGATTGGAAATTTTCTTCTCAGGATGAGAAGAAAGATCAGTTGGATAAAGCGCTTAAGGTTATCGCAGCGCGGGCGCGCAAAGGCTTGGATAGTAAAAAGTCTGAGGCTTTGAAGTATGATAAAGCTGCTAAAAAGCTTTTTTTAATTATACGGCATGAAGGTCAGACTATTTATGGACTTGAGCATGCAGATATCCCTAATTACAAAAAAGCGCAGACGCTAGCCAAGCGCTACTTTAAGGATTTAGGCGTTGGTCAGATAGAGCCCGCTCATATTGAGCTCATAAAAAAAGCTATAGAGCAGGCTTGATGCTGGGCGATTTTTTTGACTTGCTTATTTCTCCATATCTTGAGCCAGGCCAATAATGTCCCGCTCAGACTTTTTGTTTTTTGGGGACTTGAATAGAAAACGAGAGGACTAAGTGACAGAGGTGGAGAACTAATATGTCCGCTACGCGCCCCGCCTTCACCCTCAAGCACGCTTCATTTCTTGTTTGCCTAGTGAGCGGGCTGTTTTTTGCAGGACATATCTATTTCAACTTAGGCGACTACACTGCAGAGCGTGGCCTTGTTGCTTTCGGCCAGAGTCTTGCGATCGTTTTAGCTTTTGCCGCAATGGTCTATCTTATTATTGAAACTTTTTTATTGGCGCTGTCGCGCCTATTTAATCAGGACGAACAGGATTAGGGTCTCAGCGAACTCTTTTATGGATTTTCTTGGCGATTTTTTTCATTTTCTTGGCAATATTTTGGTCTGTGGTTGAGACTAAATCGCTCTCTAGTTGGCGGGTTAAATCCTGTATCGCGACCGCCAGCAGTAATTTTTTCTTCATGTAATTAACCTTGGAGGCGATATTGCGGGTTTCTAGCCTTTGAAAATCTGGGTGTCCGATGATTGAAAACCAAGCGCGATACCAGTCGTGATCCGCTGATATTTCTGGGTGGATCAAATCTTCTACAAGGATTTCTCTAAAAGGCGTTAGGGCGTAACGCAGGGCGAGTTCGGCGCCATCCCATGTTTTTTTAGTGTGAAGCAGGCGAAAGAGCTGGAGCATGAGGCGCCCGAATTGCTCCTTGTGTCCGATCCAACATTTTATCGCCTGTTCGCTTGGTTCAGCTTCGAATGGAAAGTCTGCAAAATGCGCCCAGAGATTTATGAAATCATGCTCGGTTTTTAATTCTTGTGTTTGATAGATGCCAGGTAGGGACTGTGCGGCATGTCGTATTTTAGCCGGCTTATCATAGCGGTAACGCAGCAGGATTTCCCTGTCCTGGGCGTTTTTGGACGATTTATATTTGTTCGCCACTAGAGGACTCCTGAGGATTCGGGCGAAGTTTATCGGGTCATCCGCTCATCCTGCAAATGGCCGAATTTGGGCCCAGTCATGCTCGCCTTTGGCGCGGGCTTATGCTAACTCACGCCCAGAGGATTGCCCTACCCTGCGAGGGGCGCGTCGTGGATTGTAAATCTCAAAGGTTGATCAGAGATGTCGGATATTTTTCATGAGGTTGATGAAGACGTCCGCCGAGATAAGACGGCCGACCTTTGGCGGCGTTATCAGACCCCTATATTCGTCGGCGCTTTTTTGATTGTCGCCGCCACAGGCGCCTACAGCTATTTTCAAGACACGCGGCTTAAAGCGGCGGAAGCGGCTAATGCCCGCTTTCAAGCTGCTGCGGCGCTGGCGAATGAGGGAAAAAATGCTGAGGCTGCCGCAGCATTTGATGCTTTAGCGAAAGACTCGCCCGCCGGGTACGCGGCGCTGGCCCGCATCCGCGCTGCGGAAGTGCGTCCAGACAAGGCGCAAGCGATCGCTGAACTGAATGCGATCGGCGAGGATAAGAATGTTGATAAATTAATGCAGCAGGTGGCTTTGTTGCGAGCTAGTTTGTTGGTGATGGAAGGCGGGGATCGTGAAAAATTAGAGCGTGCTCTGGGGCCGTTAATGACCTCAGATGGCGCTTTTAAATTTTCAGCCCAGGAGTGGAACGGTCTTGATGCGCTTGCTAATGATGACTTTGACGAAGCTGAGCGCGTCTTCGATCAAGTGTTAGCTGATACCGAGGCGCCTCAATCTATGCGTCAGCGAGCGGCGGCCTATCGTGGTTTATTGCACGCCAAGCGTGGTCCAAAAAAAGCGCCTGAAGCAACAGCTGGCGGCGGCGTTAATGGAGGCGTGATCAGCGTGACGCCTGTGATTGAACCTGAACAAGGCGGTAACGCGCCTTCTGGATCGGCTGCGCCGTTTGAAACCAGGCAGGGCAACTAAGCGGCACGGTACCGCGCAGCCTTGCGCGAAAGAACGGGAATGTCATTTTCACTAGCGATTATCGGTCGGCCAAACGTTGGTAAATCTACGTTGTTTAACCGGCTTACAGGCAAAAAGCTCGCGCTGGTGGATGATCGTCCGGGCGTAACGCGCGATCGTCGGGAAGGCGATGCCCGTCTAGCGGATTTGCGATTCACAATTATCGACACGGCCGGTCTTGAGGAGGGCGCTCAGGCTTCTCTTGAGGGGCGGATGCGGGCTCAGACTGAAAATGCAGTCTTAATCGCTGATGCAATTTTATTTGTCATAGATGCGCGCGTTGGCATCATGCCTGATGATAAATATTTTGCCGACCTTGTAAGACGCGCTGGTAAGCCGGTCATCCTCATCGCTAATAAAGCGGAAGGCAAAGCTGGAGAGCAGGGCGTGATTGAAAGCTTTGCTCTCGGCTTAGGCGATCCCGTGCCTTTGTCTGCAGAACATGGCGAAGGGATGAGCGATCTTTACGACGCTTTGCGGCTTGCCTTGCCTGAAGAAACGGCCGAGCCGGATGACGAGGAAATAGAGTTTGTTGAAAAACTTCATGATGACGATGAAGATGGCAGTGATTTAGATATAACCAAACCTTTGCGGATCACTGTTGTGGGTCGCCCTAATGCTGGCAAGTCCACGCTGATCAATCGTTTGTTAGGTGAGGAACGGCTGTTGACGGGGCCGGAGGCCGGCATCACGCGCGACTCTATCGGCGTTGATTTTGAATGGAACCACCGCGCCATAAAGCTTTTTGATACTGCAGGCTTACGGAAACGTGCGCGCGTGGTTGATAAGTTAGAAAAATTATCAGCGGCTGACGCCTTGCGCGCCGTTCGGTTTTCTGAAGTGGTTGTCTTGTTGGTCGACTCGACAATACCTTTTGAAAAACAGGATCTCACAATTGCTGATTTGGCGGCGCGTGAAGGCCGCGCTGTGGTCATTGCGCTTGGCAAGTGGGATTTGATTGAGGATCGCGGTTCTAAATTGACGCTGTTACGGGAGGAGGCGGAAAGATTATTGCCGCAAGTCAGAGGCTGTCCTGTCACGCCCGTCTCTGGCGCTTCGGGTCAGGGACTTGAAGGGTTGATGTCCAGCATTTTTCATACGCATGAAATATGGAACAAACGGATCGCGACAGCAAAACTTAATCGCTGGCTTTTAAGCACGGTTGAGGAAACGCCGCCGCCAGCAGTGTCAGGCCGCCGAATAAAAATTCGGTATATGACGCAAGCAAAATCGCGTCCGCCACATTTTGTCTTGTTTGGCAATCAGCTTGAGGAACTACCGGCGAGTTACGAAAGATATTTAATTAATGGCTTGCGCAAAACATTTGCTTTGCCGGGCGTTCCAATTCGAATTTCCAAGAAGTCTGGCGAAAATCCCTTTGAGGGAAAAAAACGTCAGCGTTGATTTAATCTACCGCAAGAAGCTCTTGTTGGAGAGCATGACGGAGAATTTCTTTAAATTGAGAGAGAAGTTGGCGTTCCAATACCAATCTTTGGCGTAGACGGGCTGGCATTTCAAACTGTACCCCGGCGCCAAAGCGTCCTTGATTGCAGATATTTTTTGGATCTCGTCCTGATAAGGCGTGCCCTGCGCCAACAGCTTTTGCTGGAATGCATGCGGCATTTAGTAAGAAAACGAGACGATCGCGCAGGCGTTCATGGAGGCCGCCAACCCAGAGTGTCTGGGCGTCTTCTTTATCTTTGCGTCCATGAACACTAATGGCGAGATCAACGCGGCTGAGAAGATCAAGGGCGCGCGGTTCGTCAAAACGGGATGAGGTAATGTGGAGACTTGTCGCGCGGCGACGTTTTTCCAAGCTTTCGAAACCATAGAAGGAATAGCAATCCGCTGCGAGGGCTTCGCCGATCTCAAGCGTACCGGGTTCGATGTGTCCCCCGTGGGGCGCAAGGATCAAAATGGGCGAGCCGCGGTCGATAACGTGGATTTGATAATGTTGTCCTTCGATTTCGTGAGCGGCGAGTTCATTGAAACTGGCGTAAACATCAACCATGTCAGAATCCCAAAATCTAGCTCAGCTTGTCGATCGATCCAGGCCCTAGGCAGAAAAATTCGAATGAAGACAAGAATTATAATTTACAGTTTTCTTGATCAATTAGCTGGACGGGGCGTAGTTTTGAATTATTCTAAGAAACGACCGTCCGGCGCGTTCGTTAACGCCTTCCCGGCGGCAGGAAATTCTGGAGGAATAAATGACAACGCTTAAGGGCAGTAAAACGGAAGCCAATTTGAAAGCGGCTTTTGCAGGCGAGTCTCAGGCCAATCGTCGCTATTTATATTTCGCTCAAAAGGCGGATGTTGAAGGCTATAATGATGTCGCGACGGTTTTCCGGTCAACGGCTGAAGGCGAAACCGGCCATGCGCATGGCCATCTGGAGTTTCTCGAGGGTGTTGGGGATCCTGCAACAGGTCTGCCAATCGGCAAGACAGCCGATAATCTCAAAGCGGCTGTGGCTGGGGAAACGCACGAATATACCGACATGTACCCCGGCATGGCGCGTTCTGCGCGAGACGAGGGATTCGATGAGATTGCAGATTGGTTTGAAACCCTAGCCAAGGCTGAACGCTCCCATGCGGGCAGGTTCCAGAGAGCTTTGGATGAGCTTAAATAAGCTGCAAAGGCTTATTTACCGATTCAAATCCACTGAGTGCAGCTCGGAGCCCCGTTGTGGGCTCTGAGTTTTTGAATGAGCCCTTTATACGCGACGTGCGCAGCAGGACATTATGAGAGAAGGCAGTCTCGAAGCGCCAATTCGTCATCCGATCGATTGGGAAAGCGCAGAATTTTATGATGAGGTTAAACTCGACGCAGAGCTGCGGCGCGTTTTTGACATCTGTCATGGTTGCCGCCGGTGCTTTAATCTTTGTGACTCATTTCCAAGACTTTTCGATTTAGTTGACGACTCTAAAAGTGGCGAGCTGGATAGTGTCGACAGCGCCGATTTTAACCGAGTTGTTGATGCCTGCACGCTTTGCGACATGTGTTTTTTGACAAAATGTCCTTATGTGCCGCCACATGAATTTAATCTTGATTTTCCTCATTTGATGCTGCGCTATCGCGCGGTTGAAGCTAAGAAAAATCAAATATCCGCCGCAGACCGACAGCTGACAGAAACAGACCGGAACGGAAAATGGGCGACGTTAATTTCTAGCGCAGCGAATTGGGCCACGCGCGCTAATAACGGGATTATGCGCGGCCTAGAAGAAAAAATTATTGGAATAGATCGCAGAGCCGAGCTGCCGCAATACGCCGCTCAAACGTTAGAGGCTTTAGCTGCGGCGCAGCCAGCCAAGCGAGACGCCACAGCGCCCGCACAGGCGCGAAAAGCTGTTCTCTATGCGACATGTTTTGGGGATTACAACGACACCTCAATTGGGATGTCAGCGCTTGCTGTATTGGCTAAAAATGGCGTTGAGACTCAGGTTGTTTATCCAGCTTGTTGCGGGATGCCGAAGTTAGAGCAAGGGCTGATTGGAGAAGTCGCTCAAGCAGCGCAAACAGTTTCCCAAGCTTTGTCTCAATACATAGATGAAGGTTATGATATTGTTGCGCCTGTGCCGTCTTGCGCATTAATGCTGAAATTTGAATGGCCGCTTATTCTCCCTAATGATGAATTGGTCACAAAACTCTCTAAAGCAACTTTTGATCTCTCGGAATATATCGTCGATATTTCCCGCAAAGAGGGGCTAGCAGAAGGCATGCAGCCCATTGAAGGCGGCGTGTCGTTCCATGTTTCGTGTCATTCCCGGGCGCAAAATATGGGTCAAAAAGGCGCCGAGCTGCTGAAGCTTATTCCTCAGACTGAAATTAGCGTTGTTGAGCGCTGCTCTGGCCATGGCGGAGCCTGGGGTTACAAAAAAGATCATTTTGAAATCGCTATGAAAGTTGGCAAGCCTGCGGCGCGCCAATTATATGCCGCCGAAAAAAAGCATGTTGTTTCTGAATGTCCGCTTGCTGGCATTCATATTGAACAGGAAATAAACTCCCTTGATGGCGATGCAAATAAACCTCAACGAGTAGCTCATCCAATTGTATTAATGGCGCGAGCCTATGGTTTGATGCGCGACTAAGCGCTCAGACTTTTGGAGATCATGAATGACAAAGCGTCACAGTCTGTCACCTGAAGATATTTTGCCTTGGCAAGATTACGCGCAGGCTCGCGCGCAACATCGTACGCGAATGACGGCGATCAAGCGTGCGCGTCGGATTGAGGTCGGACCATTTGTGAGTTTTTATTTTGAAAGTTTTGAGACGATGTGGTTCCAAGTACAGGAGATGCTGCACATTGAGAAAGGCGGTCCCGCGCAGGTACCCGATGAAATCGCCGCCTATAATCCCTTAATCCCAAAGGGAAGAGAACTCTGCGCGACATTCATGATTGAAATCGATGATCCCTTGCGGCGTGGGCGCGTTTTGGCCGGGCTGGGAGGCATTGAAGAAACCGCTTTTATTGAAGTTGGCGATTATCGGATTCACGCTAAAGCCGAAGCTGATCAGGATCGAACGACTGCTGAGGGTAAGGCAAGTTCAGTCCAATTTGTGCATTTTGATTTTTCTGATGCCGAGGCGCAAGCTTTCAAACAACCTAATACGCGCGTTATTTTGGGACTAACGCACCCAAATTACAGCCATATGGCCGTGCTTTCTGAACCAACGCGCGACTCTTTAGCGCAAGATTTTGACTGAAAGAGATTGCCGATAGCATCGCCTACCGTTATGGCGTGGTCTTGATCATTTACCTAAATTGAGATCTCCGTGACCGCTTCCGCTACCCGTGATCCTGTTTCTCGTCGTCGCACCTTTGCAATTATTTCGCATCCGGATGCTGGTAAAACGACGTTAACAGAAAAGCTGTTGTTATTTGGCGGAGCCATTCAACTTGCAGGCGCGGTCAAGGCGAAGCGTAATGCGCAACAAACGCGCTCTGATTGGATGAGTATTGAACGCGAGCGCGGTATTTCCGTTGTCACTTCGGTGATGACTTTTGAATATGCCGACTGCGTCTTTAATTTGCTGGATACGCCAGGTCATGAGGACTTTTCCGAAGATACCTATCGCACGCTCTCAGCGGTAGATGCTGCTGTCATGGTGATTGACGCTGCTAAGGGAATTGAGGCGCGGACGCGAAAACTTTTTGAAGTCTGTCGACTTCGAGACATACCTATTGTCACTTTTATTAATAAGTTGGATCGCGATGGTCGGGATCCTTTTGAGTTGCTCGACGAAATAGAAAAAACCTTAGCTCTTGATACAGCACCAATCAATTGGCCGATGGGCGGGGGTAAAAATTTTATTGGCACATATCGCTTCTTAACTAAAACGATCCGTAAATTAGATGCGGATGAAGAGCCTGTTCAGACTAGTGGGATTGAGGATCCTATTATTGAACAATTACTGCCGACGCAGATTGTCGGTAATTGGCGCGATGAAGCGATGCTTGCCGAAGCTGGCAGTAAGCCTTTTGATTTGGTGGCCTTTAGAGAAGGTCATTTGACGCCCGTTTTCTTTGGAAGCGCATTGAGAAATTTTGGCGTGCGCGATCTTATTGATGCAATGGCTGAATATGCGCCATCGCCTCGCGCTCAGCAGGCGGATAAACGCAGTGTTTCCGCTAATGAGCCTAAGATGACAGGGTTCGTTTTCAAAATTCAAGCGAATATGGATCCTAATCATCGCGATCGCATCGCCTTCATGCGGGTATGTTCAGGCAAGCTTACCCGCGGCATGAAAGCGAAGCTCGCGCGCACTGGAAAATCTATTCCACTAAATGCGCCACAGTTTTTCTTCGCGCGCGATCGCTCGATTGCGGATGAGGCTTATGCAGGCGATGTCGTGGGCCTGCCAAATCATGGCGTATTGCGCATTGGCGATACCCTAACGGAAGGCGAAGATCTTGTTTTCCGTGGCGTGCCAAGTTTTGCCCCAGAAATTATGCGGCGTATTCTTATTTCAGATGCGATGAAAGCTAAAAAGCTGCGCGAGGCGCTGCAGCAACTAGCGGAGGAGGGCGTTGTGCAAGTCTTCACCCCGCATGATGGATCGGGATCAATTGTTGGGGTGGTTGGCGCATTGCAGCTTGATGTTCTTGCAACGCGATTGGACGCAGAATACGGACTACAAACCCGTTATGAACAATCAAGATTTACAGTGTGTCGTTGGGTTGCCTCTCAAGACGCCGTGAAATTAAAAAGCTTCATTGATGCGCATGGCTCGAGCATTGCCGATGATCTCGACGGCGCGCCGGTTTTTATGTCGACTTCCGCTTTCCAGCTCAATTATGACTCTGAACGCAATCCGGACATTATTTTTTCTGATGTGAAGGATTATCAAAAATCCGAAAATTAAGCGTCTTTTGACGCGATACGCCGACGCTTATCGTTTTTCATCAGGGTCTTCCCAAATTCGGTCTCGACGTGATAAGCGGTCGGTAGCAATTAAGCGTTCTGTCGAGGCCTGAGCGCCCTGAGCCGGCTCTAAATTAGATAAGGCTTTGAAAACAGTAGCTTATATTATCCGGTAGCGCCTTTAGCGGGAGCGCCGGGATCTCCTTGCGTCCCCTGCGACGTGAAAATGACATCCAAAGGGAAGTTCATGAGCCAGTCCGGTTTCTTCACCACCTCCGTTGCCCAGTCAGACCCTGAACTTGCGAAAGCGATTGACCTCGAGCTTGGTCGTCAGCGCCACGAAATCGAGCTCATTGCATCGGAAAATATTGTTTCAAAGGCGGTGCTAGAGGCTCAGGGATCAGTTCTCACAAATAAATATGCGGAAGGTTATCCTGGCAAACGTTACTATGGCGGCTGCCAATTTGTGGATATTGCCGAAAACTTAGCGCTTGATCGGGCCAAAAAGCTTTTTGGCTGTTCTTACGCCAATGTTCAGCCGAATTCCGGTTCGCAGGCGAACCAGGCCGTCTTTCTTGCCTTGCTGCAGCCTGGCGACACCTATCTCGGTCTAGATCTTGCCGCTGGCGGCCATCTCACGCATGGGTCGCCTGTCAATGTGTCCGGTCGTTGGTTTAAGCCAGTGGCTTATACTGTTCGCCAAAACGACCAGCGCATAGATATGGATCAGGTTGAACGTCTCGCTAAAGAGCATAAGCCAAAAATAATTATTGCCGGCGGTTCGGGCTATTCTCGTATTTGGGACTTCGAGGCTTTCCGCAAAATTGCTGATAGCGTCGGGGCCTATTTGATGGTGGACATGGCTCACTTTGCTGGTCTTGTCGCTGCCGGATTGCATCCTTCGCCATTTCCGCATGCGCATGTCGTGACGACCACGACACATAAAACATTACGTGGTCCGCGCGGCGGGTTGATCCTGTGCAATGACGAAGAAATTGGTAAAAAGTTAAATTCAGCCGTGTTCCCGGGCTTGCAAGGCGGTCCCTTGATGCATGTGATTGCAGCCAAGGCCGTTGCCTTTGGCGAAGCGCTCACGCCAGAGTTCAAAGCCTATCAGCAACGCGTTAAAGAAAATGCGCAAATTTTAGCGCAAACCCTCGTTGAGGCTGGTTTGGCGATTGTGTCAGGCGGAACGGATAACCACTTAATGCTGGTGGATCTGCGTCCTAAAAAGATTACGGGCAAAGCGGCGGAAGCCGCGCTTGGCCGTGCGCATATCACCTGTAATAAAAATGGCATTCCTTTTGATCCAGAAAAGCCATTCGTCACATCTGGCATACGTTTGGGCACGCCAGCAGCGACGTCGCGCGGTTTCGGTAAAGAAGAATTCAAGCAAGTCGGCAGCATGATTGTTGAGGTGCTTGATGGTCTTTCCGCTAAGGGCGAAGAGGGCAATGCGGGCACAGAAGCGGCAGTGAAAGAGAAGGTTCATGCGCTAACCGCTAAGTTCCCAATCTACTAAGTTTACTTGAGTTTCGCAGCCCTTCTTATGCGAGAAGGGCTGCGAGGTTTTTATTTAGATGAGTTATTGAAGTGGTGCGGCGCTTTTACGTCCATTTCATTTCTTCCGAAGCGGACGGCTAACCGCGTCTAATTGCGGGTTGTTTTTAGCCCGCGCGCAAGAGGCGACACGCATGCGCTGCCCTTACTGCGCTTCATTTGATACACAGGTTAAGGATTCGCGACCTGCAGAGGACTCTGCGTGTATTCGTCGTCGGCGCATTTGTCCAACATGTGGTGGTCGCTTTACGACTTTTGAACGCGTGCAGCTGCGTGAAATCATAGTCGTTAAAAAATCTGGTAGACGCGCGCCATTTGATCGCGACAAGCTTGTTCGTTCTGTTGAAATTGCTTTGCGCAAACGTCCAGTTGAGCCGGAGCGCGTGGAGCGGATGATTTCAGGAATTGTACGACAATTAGAAAGTCTTGGCGAAGCAGAAGTTGAAAGCCAGCAAATTGGCGAGCTGATAATTGAGGGGTTGCGCACGCTTGATGCAGTGGCCTATGTGAGATTTGCTTCAGTCTATCGTGACTTCAGAGAGGCGAGAGACTTCAATGTCCTGATTGACGAACTAGAGGGCGTTGGCGATCCAGAGACTAATAACGCTGACGATCTATGACGCGCGTCGCATCAGTGCCTCATTTCTCCCTTGATGACTCATATATGGCCAGTGCGCTTGCTCTTGGTCGACGAAATTTGGGATTAACCGCCCCTAATCCAGCAGTCGGCGCGCTTGTCGTTAAGGAAGGCGTCGTTATCGGTCGGGGTTGGACAGGCGTTGGCGGCCGTCCGCATGCTGAAGTAGTCGCCTTAAAGCAAGCTGGAACGCTTGCACAGGGCGCAACGCTCTACGTTACGCTTGAGCCATGCTCGCATCATGGCGTGACGCCCCCTTGTGTCGACTCGATCATTGCTGCGGGGATTTCGCGTGTTGTGTCAGCCCTTGATGATCCAAATCCACAGGTTGCGGGTCAAGGCCATCAGTATCTGAGACAATCAGGCATCGAGTTATCGGTTGGCGTCGGCGCGGCAATGGCTCGATTGGATCACATGGGCCATATATTGCGCATGACCCATCATCGCCCGATGGTGACATTAAAACTTGCGCAGACTGCGGATGGATACGCAGCAGGCGCCGCATATGATCCGCGATTGCGCATCACTGGGCCCGTCGCCGACGCCTTCACTCATGTGCAACGCTCTATGCATGATGCAATCATGATTGGCGCAGGCACAGCGCGTGAGGATGATCCTTTGATGACGGTGCGGTTGCCCGGAGTAGATAATCGCCGACCTTTACGGATCGTGCTTGATCCAAAATTGTCATTGTCTCCCCGATCGCGTCTTGTCTCAACAGCTCATGATAAGCCCTTGTTGATTTTAGTGCGTGAAGATATTGCAGACGACGTCGTCCTACAGTTCAAGAAGTCCAGTGGAGCTGATGTTGCGCGCATAACAAGCAAGGATGGCTTGCTTAATCTCCATTCAGTGCTCCGCCTATTATCGGAGCGCGGCGTGACGAGAGTTTTTAGCGAGGGCGGTCCAACTGTTGCGGAAAGTTTATTGTCTGCCGGCTTAGTGGATGAAATAATTTTGCATCAAGGCGTTAAGCCTTTAGGTCGTTTAGGTAAGCTTGCATTGACTCCAACTGCGAAAATGACGCTACGAGATGAAAATAAATATCGGTTGATGGAAAAACGTTACTTGGGCGCGGATCAGATGATGCGATATGTGAGGGTTGGTTGATGTTCACCGGTATCGTGACAGATATGGGTGAGGTCGTGACTGTTCTGCCGCGTGGTGGATTGATGCGTCTGCAGATTGCCTGCGGCTATGACGCAAAAGAAATTATGCTTGGAGCGTCAATCGCATGCTCAGGAGTTTGCCTTACGGTTGTTGACGTAAAGCCTAATGGAACAGGCGCGATCTTTGATGTGGATGCGGCTAGTGAGACGTTACGTCTTACAAGCATCGGAAACTGGCGCGTTGGATCGAAAATTAATCTAGAACGCGCGCTTAAAATCGGAGATGAATTAGGAGGGCATCTTGTTTCCGGTCATGTGGATGGGCTAGCCCTGATCATCTCGCGGGAGGATCTTAGTCAAGGGGAAAATCAGTCTAAAGCATCAGCGATAGACGATCAAATGACCTGTTTTTGGATTGAGGCGCCGACAAATGAGCTTGCTGGATATATTGCGAAAAAGGGATCGGTTACCTTAGACGGCGTTTCATTGACGGTGAATGCTGTCAAAGGAAAAAGATTTTCAGTTTTAGTTATTCCTCATACTCTAAGGGTTACAACATTGAACGCTCGCCGCGAGGGCGATCTTCTTAATCTTGAGGTTGATTTAATGGCGCGTTACGCCGGGCGCTTAAGCGACTTTAATAAGACGCAGGATTCTTTGTGAAATCGTTGGAGGATACGCCAACATAAATCTTTGAAGATTAATTCTTCAGTCCAGAGATAGGCTTAGGCCTTGGAGAAAATATCCTCATTTCATCATGGTTGAGAGGTAGTGGTACATGGCGGGCTTTGCAGAAGATGCATCGGAGAACCTGGTTGTCCCAGGAGCGCGTATGCTCGTCATCGCAGCGCAGTTTAATCGGCAAATCGTAGAAATGCTCTGCGCAGGCGCGCTGACAGTATTGGAACGTGCGCAAGCTGAGGCTGAGCTCATCATGGTTCCTGGAGCGCTTGAGATTCCGATCGCCGCTAAGATCGCGTTGGAGGCTGCTAATAAATCAGCTCGTTCCTTTGATGGAGTCATTGCACTCGGCTGCGTCATTAGAGGCGACACCTACCATTTTGAAGTTGTCTCGAACGAAAGCGCGCGTGCATTAATGGATCTTTCCGTTTCGCAAAGCATGCCGCTTGGCAATGGCGTTTTAACAGTAGAAAATGAAGATCAGGCCTACGTGCGCGCCGATCCTCAGCGCGGCGATAAGGGCGGAGAAGCAGCGCGCGCCGCTTTAGTCTTAACCGCGTTGAAGCGGAGTTTGTCATGACTCTCGATCATCGCTCAGCCGCGCGTCTTGCTGTTGTGCAAGCGCTTTATCAAATGGAAGTTTCTGGTAAAGGGATTAATGAAATTTTTGCTGAATTTGAATCGCACTGGATGGGACGAGAAATTGAAGGTGTGCAATATAAGCCGGCAGAGGTCAGTTTTTTCCGGGATATTCTTCAAGGCGTCTTAACCGATCAGTTGGCGATTGATCGACAAATTGACCAAGCCTTATCGACTGGATGGCCTTTGGCGCGCGTTGAAGCGGTCATGCGCGCCACATTAAGAGCCGGCGCCTATGAAATGCGCGCCCGAAGAGATGTTCCGTCGCGGGTTGTCATAAAAGAATATGTTGATGTCGCCGGGGCTTTTTTTGGTCCGACTGAATCAGGCATGGTCAATGCGGTTTTAGATAAAATTGCGCGAGAGGAGCGAGAGCAAGAAATAAATTAGCTCTTTTTTAAAAGTCGACTGCAATGATAATGAAGCGCTACAGTGAAGATGAATTAATATCAAAGCTATTTTCGCCAATAGCCGGGTCAGAGGCTTTGGGTTTAGCAGATGACGCCGCCTTGATGGCTGTTCGCGACAAGCCTTTGGTCCTTACAACAGATATGCTGGTCGCTGGCGTGCATTTCTTTGCGCAGGATCCGCCGGAATTAATCGCCAAGAAAGCGTTGCGCGTTAATCTCTCCGATCTTGCGGCGAAAGGCGCTGTGCCGCAGGGATTTCTTCTCTCGCTCGCCCTGCCGATGGATTGGAGCAATGCCTGGCTTGAGTCTTTTGCGCGCGGATTAGGAGAAGATGCGCAGGATTTCGCGACTCCCTTACTTGGCGGCGACACAACTTCAACCTCAGGCCCTGTCACCATTTCAATAACCGCGATCGGAACTGTCGAGACTTTTGTTGCGCGTCGCGGGGCGCGTGTGGGAGATGGCGTTTATGTCTCGGGACCAATTGGCGAGGCGGCGTTAGGTCTTTGGCTTCGTGAAAACCCTGAGTGTCTTGAAACTCTGGCGCTCGAGGCCCGTGATGGCCTGCTGGAGCGTTATTTGTTGCCCCGACCTCGTCTTGATCTGATCCCAGTTCTCGCCAGCGTAGCGACTGCGTCGATGGATATTTCTGACGGGTTAGCCGGGGATTTAGCTAAATTGATGCGCGTCTCTGGCGTAAGCGCCGAGGTCATAATCGGCGATATCCCTCTCTCCTTGGCGGCATTACAAGCAATTGCGATCAAGCCAGAGCTCTTAGAACTCGCGCTAACTGGCGGGGATGATTACGAAATCCTGTTCACGGCGGGAGCTGATTTTTCTCCACCCAAGGGTATCTGGCGCATCGGCTCGGTTACGGCTGGATCGGGTCCGCCCCGGCTTCGCGATGGAGAAGGCAAAAGCGTGTTTTTCAAGAAAAACTCCTATCGCCATTTTTGACAACATAACGCTCTGCGCCATTGCCGCAGGCCCCTGTTTCTGGCAGAAAGCGCCCGGGAGGATTTAGCCGAGCCGAGTTGATTCTTGGCTTTTAGGTTATTGTTTTTCCTCTAGGCGACGGGCAGTCGCGCAAGTTTTGGCCGTCAATCGGCCTGGGAATA
>Ga0129333_10002770_pt1 | contig 16358 bp, 11 predicted proteins | sample CPB6_08_DNA_FD_94474 | JGI IMG/M metagenome (GOLD analysis project Ga0129333, IMG submission 94474) | Freshwater to marine salinity gradient microbial communities from Chesapeake Bay, USA - CPBay_Sum_0.6_0.8_DNA | ecosystem: Environmental > Aquatic > Marine > Coastal | place: USA: Chesapeake...
AGAGTGGGGTATATAGATTATTGGGTACGGTGAATAATACATTCAGTAATGTGTTATTTGATTTAACTTCATGGAATCGTATCAATGAATTAAGAGACCAGACAACACCACCAAATGGTATTATTACAGATGAAGAAGATTTATCCTTTATTGACTCTATAAAAAATAATATAAATGTAACGAATGGATGGTACGGTTATATAGATACTACAAATAATAAAACTAAACAGTTTACCCCAACATCTGATAAATTCTCATTCCTACCATTTGATAAAGGTGGATATGTTTTTGTTAAAAATTGGGATGTTAAAATAACATACCCATCATCTAAAGATGAAAACCATTATTTAGTTAATGGTGGGTTAATTGTAGTTGATAAGTTTTTATCGGTTGTTGGCGGTAGAGAAATGTTAGGATTAATAGTACCAGTTAAACATGGTTTATCCCAAGGTGATTTTATCAATATTTACAATTTAGCTGGTGGTTACACAAATAAAAAATATCGTGTAATAAAAATCGGTAATGATGATGGAGAATTAACAGAACACGCATTTGTTATAGATGTTGAAAGAACCCCAACTACCAATATAGGGACAGACCCGGTTATTACCAATATAACTAGATTCAAAAGGGTTGTAGCTGGCGAAGAATCTAAATACTATTTTAGGATTTTTAAAAGTTTAACAAATTTTGATGATTATGAGATATACCAGTTAGCATTTAGTAATACATTCTATAATGATAAAATGACACAAATATGTTTCAATCAAGATATTGATATAACTGGAATTACCGATAATTTAGGTAGACCACTTAGCGAACTGTATTTTACGTTTATTAAAACCGATAGTGATAATACATTTACGAGTGTAAAATCAGGTGTTAAAATACCATTCCTACCAAGTTTAGATATTCCAAATATTACATCTCCTAATATTCAATTCAGAAATGTTGCAGATATAAATAGAATCCATAATGGTATTAATTCTCCAGTGGTATCGCACACACCTTTAGAAAATGTAGTATCAATTAATAATAACACATTTTACGGTGATTTAGTTGAATACAACAGGTTTGAATTAGTTGAAAAAGTATTAGCTGATGTACATCATAGATTTAATTCAATCAATAGAGAATTAAATAGTAGTTTAGTTATAGATTCAAAAACTGAATCACTAGGTCCCCGTTACGAAGGTACTTATTACAAACCACATCATTTGGTTAGAATAAGAAATTATTCGAATTTTATTGAGCAGGGTGATTCAAATACAGTTGGTATTCCGGATTATGCTGAAGATATGGGTGATGGTACATTCTTATGGCGAGATTTGATGGATATTGGGTATAATAATGGACAAGGTTTATTAGATTACCCATTCTTAAATGGCGCACACTATATCCATACCAATATTAACATTTTTGGTAGGAGACAAGACCCATTTAATAAGTATAATTTATATCACAATACCTTTCCTAAGGATATTTATGGAGAATTACTAAATACTGATGATATTTCAATAAAAAACGGAGGAGATGACTGTTAATAGATTTAAAATAAAGTTAACACAAGGCTTAGAGTCAACAATTAACATCCCATTGACTTTGGAACCGCAATTAGTGGACCAATCTGAACTCATTGAAAGAGATTTCGTTAAAATTGAGATGGAAAATGCGGTAAATCCTATCACAGATTTCGAAAAGGTTAGATTCACTCCAATGAATAATGTTGACCCAACCCAACAAAAAATATTAAAACAAATTGATTATAGTATTTTTTTGTTAAAAAATGGTTCTTACGTGAATAGTTGGGGTGAAGTTGGTTTTACTGAAGACGATATTAAATTTAGACGAAATAGATTCAAAAATTCATTTTTAACTTTAAAATTTTACGATTCAGATATTACAACTGACCAAAATCTTGTAGCTATATCAACTGTTTATCCTTTTATTAGGTCTGATTTTTATAATTCAAATAGCAGTATACTAAAACCGGTTAATACAATACCTTTGCGATTTTTATTATCTGACCCAATTAAAATCCCATCTGGTTTCGCTGAAGGTTTTTATACATACTATTATAAAAAACCATTTGTAATTGGTGACCCGCCAATTGAATTGTATATGAGAGCCACATTTAGTAACGCAGCAACGGGTAAAGTAACTAATTTAATGTTTGCGAACACACCGCAAGATGTTACTAACATAATACCAAAAGTATTTGCTAAATATAGATTTATTAAAAATAACACCGGTTATTATTATAGCATTGACAATATACCTGGTTTTATTGACAGTACGAATGATACTGTAACTTTTAAAATGTATGAAATTGATGTATTGTAATGGAAATTATTAAAAAAACCATATCATTAGAGGGCATAACATCCCGTAGACCAGACAGTACGTGGGGGACTATTACAGCATCCACCATTTATATCAATATACCATTATATCAAAGCATTAACAATCTAGGGATTTACATTGATGAAGATTTTATAAATACACCACTTAGTGAACCATTTTCAATAAATGGCGCACCTAATTTAAATAATGTTTTATCTAATAAAATATATTCTGAAGGTGATTTATACTCTTTTATGACCGGAGCTACAAATACGGGTAATGTAAGTGGTTTTACTAAAGATTTAAGGTTAGGTGGTAGAACTGTTGATTTTTATTCAGCTAATACCGGTTATATAACTGGATTTACAGATGATAAATTAAACAGAGTTAAATCATATGACTTAAATAATCAATATCAGATAAATTTTGATATGGAACAAGACCCATATCTGAATATTCATAATCAATATGTTGATGGTGTTAGTAGAATTTTTAGTTTAGCTAACCCAACAGGATATACTGTAGACGCTAGAATAGATGGTGATATAGGTACTCCAAGGCAAACTACAGGTATTCAATATAGTGGATTTTCTAATTTTAGAACTTATATTGATTCAGAATCCAATACACCATATACAATCCCTGTTACATTAATGAGATATAAAGGTGAGGGTTGGAATGAATCAAATATCCAAGTTAAAGCATTAAGTAGGGTTGAATACTTATTAAATAAAGTATTTCCACCAACTGTTAATAGTGATATTTTTATAGATAGAGGGGCTAATAATGTGTTGGAACCGCATTTAAGACTATCTGAAGTGGAAACTCTTAATCATTTGGTTGAATATGGTAATGGATTTTATAAAGTGGTAAAACAATAATAGATATATTTATTGTTAAGGAATAAATAAGATAATTTTAAGAGAAAAAATAAATAATATATGTCAAGCGGAACGTATGGAGTTGTAAGGGGTGCAGATGTAAGCCCAAATGATGTTGAAATATTCGTACATTATGTTGCGTCAAGGGATGTTAGTACACCAGTTACTTTAACTAAATTAGACTCAAATCAAATATTACAAAAAGTTAATAACCCTAATAACCCTAATAATAACGAGATTTTCGGAGGGTTATACACCCTTAAATTGCCAACAAATACATTTGGTAAAAAAGGATTTTATACATTGGTAATTAAACCGGTTGAAATTAGAACCAAAATTATTGACGCAGGTGTTTTATCATCGGATGGTACACTAAAAGGGTTAATTTTTGATACAACAAGTATTGATACAGCATTTGCTAATAAATTTGAAAATAATGGTTTAGTTGGGTACCGAATCGAATATTTGAATACCGACCCAAATGTAGCTGAGAAAAAAATACAAAATTTTTTCAGAGTTATTACATCAAATAACAAAGTAGAACCGGTAAACCAGAACTTAACCAATACTAATCAAAAAGCTATTAGATATCGTTTAAACGATGCGTCAACTTTAACATTTTGCACAGTTACACCTAGTTCAGCATCAGATGTCAAACCTAACGCTCTTCCATTTATTGGTGAACCAAATCAAGATGTGATAATCACTAATACATTCTTCAATCCGGTTGTGATGGAAATTGAAATGGTTGAACACGACGCTGAGACATTATCATATGCATTGTATGGTAATCAATCAAAATCATTGTCTGATGGTATCTATTCAATTTATAACAACAATAACGAGATATTTTATCAAGGTGAATTATTTGATATTCAAGACCAGTTTTCAGGTAAACCATTATTTGAAGTTAGGTCTCGTAAAAATACTATTGATTTCACAAAACAATTTAACACAATTACTCAAGGACTATAATAAATTTAAATGACTAAGATTAAAGTTGTCGGATATGCAAAAAAGACGTTTTTCAATGGAAATATTGAATATCGTCCATTTTCTCCTGATTTAGTAGGGCAACAAGCTGCTAATACTGAATCACAATCCGTTTTAACTAATAATAATTTTTTAGTTACAACTAACTTAGAACCAAAATTCACTAAGGAATTTAAGACAAATAAATTCTCTAAATTTTATTCTTTAAATTCTCTAGGAGATGATAATGATTTTATTTCAACATTTTTTGATAAAGATAAAATAAGGTTAAATTTAGATAAAACAAAATTAACTAATTATGCTTATTTTGGTTCATTATCTGAGTACATCAGAGTTACATTAGAAGATATTATTACAAATTGGCCGGCATCAATATACGTTAACCCGAACATATATTTACCGAGTGGTAACACAGTAATTAATTATACTTTTGATTCTGTAACAAACAAGGCTACATTTTACACAGATGTTAATTTTTTCGATAACAAGTATGGTATTAAATTTCTAAAGACCGATGCTTTGATAGAGGAAAGTGATGATGAAAATATTTTAAGGAATTTATCTAAAAATTATTCATTATTTGAAATTTCTGGTATTTCTGGTTCATATCCAGTTATTGATTATACTGGTTCCACTTACAATACTAATGATTATATTTATTTCGTAACAGAAGGTAACCCTTTCGGGTCTTATTCTGGAACTAATTTTGTTGCAAACTTTCACATTAAACCACAAAATGCTTTATGTGAAGAATTTTTCAAAACATTAAATGATTTAGGCACCAATTTATTGAATCGCCAAACTTATCCTAAATATACATCAATTTACTCGTTTCCGATTGAAAGTGATAACGGTAATATAATATACAGTGAACGTGCATTAACATGGACAACCAATGATGGTTATAATTTAGATTTTGACAATAGTGATTATACAATATTCGCAGGGACTTTATTAGAGATTTCGAGTAAATACGATGAAATAGATACAGATTTAATAGTTAGATTTTTAGTTTCTGAATCTATCACAAACTTTGACACTATTTCAATCAACGAAGATAGTGACGTAGAAGCGAGTGCTAAAATATCTAAAACACTTAGAATTTATGGTCGAGAATTTGATGAGATTAAAAAATATATTGACGGAATTAAATACGTTAACACAGTTACCTACGATAAAAGAGACAACACACCCGATTTATTAATTAAAAATATAGCTAAATTGATGGGGTGGGAAGTTGTTGATGACACCAGCAGTGATTCTATAATAACTGATTTAGTTAATGCAGTTACAACACCTACTTCAGGACAAACGATAGGTTTAACCAAATATGAAGCTGAAGTTGAATTATGGAGAAGGTTAATAATGAACACTCCTTGGTTATGGAAATCAAAAGGTACTAGAAAAAGTGTTGAGTTTTTGTTAAAATTCATGGGTATTCCAGATGATTTAGTGAGATTTAATGAATATGTTTATGTTGCTGATGCACCACTTAACATGGATATTTTAACTAAATTATTGGAAAAAATTAATGGTACAACTAGTTTAGAAGGTTTGGTTGTTGACTCTGAAGGATATCCTAAACCATTACCAAACAATGAGAATATGTGGTTCCAAAAAGGTGGTATGTGGTATAGAGAAACGGGTGGTAATAACTCTGCAGTACATATCAATAATGGTAATAATCCACATGCTGGACCATATGATTGGGGTAATGAATATATTAATCAATTTTCGAAAGGGGTAATACCTAATTTCACACCAACAACAATTTATTTTGACACCATTACAACAGGTGCTACAAATTTATTTATTAATTATAGCTCTGGTACCATGAATACATTAGCTGGTACAGTTATACCTAATGGAGAAATTGTTTTGATTCGTAGCAATGATAGCAGTTCAATATCTGGTTGTGTAACAATGAATGCTTATATTGTTGATGACCCAATGCCTACTTCGGAAAAAACTTTATGTGGGTGTACTTCTGAAGTTGATGATGATATATTAAAGATTAATGTTGAGAAGATAATACAACCTCAGTTAGTAACTAATTGTGTGTACGACTCGGTAGAATATAATTCTAATGGATTTATATCAGTAGTTACATCAAATGTTTCTACGGACTATTTATCAACAGAATGTTGCACTTCATTTGGAGGTGTAGCGATTTATGACAGTGGCGTAAATGCCTATAAATGTAAATGGAATAACTAATGCCTATTAAATGCTTTGGTTCTGGAACTGATAACTCTATTTTTAATAAAGTTATCTATAATTTAGATGGTACTGTAAGTGGTATAAATACTTACACTATGTCATCACCCATTCCTATTACTGCGGAATGTTGTAAAACATTAAATTTAACTTACGACCCAATCAAAAGTAAATGTTTATGGAAAGCTCCTTGTACAATTAACGACCCATTCACAATATTAATATCACCTAAGAATAACGATGGTGCATATTTTATAGTTGATGATAATGAGACATGTACTTGTGAGGTTGAATTTGATTATTTATTCAGCTGGGATTCCAATAAAATGATTGATTTGGCAGTTGAAAATCAAACAACTTTACAACAGGATATTTCGGGAACTAAAACATCTATTTCTAATCTAGAAAACGCGAAGGGTTCTATTAGTGCTGCGACTGAGACATTACAAACAGAAATAAACACTCTAACTTCAACAATTTTATCGTTAACAGCTCAGATTTCTGTCTTAGAATCAAAAAATAATTTAACAAGTGGTGAACAAGCCCAATTAACAAATTTAAAAACACAATTAACAATTGCTACTGATGCTAAAAATACAGCTACAACTAATTTAGCTAATGCACAATCAGAAATTGTAGTCCTTAATAATCAAATATCGTTACAACAAACCACGTTAAATAATTTAAATTATCAATTAACTGGTACAACTAGTTTTACTAGTATGATGTCTAATTTTGTAGCCTATTCTAAATTAAACATATTATCAGCATCAACAGCTACCACCATTACAGATGTGATTGTGCAACTGGATAGTGCAAATGTTAATGTTAATGTATTTGAAAAATTGTTAATTAATACCACAAATAATATTATCACTTATTTAGGTGGTACAACAGGTAATACAGGGATATATTTAAGTGGTAGTTCGAACAATATCACACAAGTAATAAATAATTTAAAAGTTGAGGCGAAAAAAGTCGGCATCACTTTAACTGATTCAATGTTTAAATCTCCTTGGGTAAAACATAAATTAATAATAAATGAAACTGATGCATTATCTTTAATTAGAAATCAAAAAATTAAAATTGGTGTTGAAATTAGAAGCAGTAACTCACCTTTTACTGTATTATTGGACAACATTAAGATTAATAAACTTTGTACAACCACTAAAAGTAAGGAACTCTATGTTACAGAGTCACCAAAATTTAACCTAACTCGTGTACCGGACAATAAAAAATCTTGGGGTTACACCGACACAACTGAGGATAGATTTTTTGATTTAAGTAGAAGACAAACAGATTACCAAGTTAATCACAGTAAATTAGTTATTAACTCAAAAGAAATTGATTTAGATATTGATTCAGCAAAAGCTATTGAATCAAATGTATTTTCATATGTAAAATACAATGGAGATAAAACAATTTCATTTTTAGATAATGGATTTTACAGTGGTTACACCGGATTCGTTTTTGCAACTCCTCATGGTTTAAGTGTTGGTGATGTTATAAACATTGTGCAAGATTCGGGTTATCTTAACGAAAGTTATAACGGTATCACAGATGTAATTGACGTACCAAATAGTTTAACTATTGTAACTTCTAAAGAATGGGGCGTTAGTACACCAGCAAATCCGGGAACTATATATCCTTTCGTAATTCCAAAATTAAACACTAATCTAAGTGGTATTACTATTACAGATAAATTTATTAGAATAATATTATCTGAATTAATCGACGCTAAAAATAGACAAACGATATCTAGTTACCCAACACTAAGACAATTATATGACCAATATCTAGGTTTAGCATCTAATTATTGTTCATCATGTAGTTTATCTTCTAAATTCACATATGCGGATATAGATACCTTTACAAAATTAGTTGGAAATCATTGGGTTGATTTAGTAGAACAAGTAATACCATCAACAACTATTTGGGGTGCAACAAATACATTCAGAAATACAATATTTGATAATAATAAATTTAACTATAAACGATATACCTTACAATTATCTGGAAGCACTTTTAGCGGGGTTAGTCAATCCGACTCAAACACTATAGTTACAACGACCACGATTAGTGATATTACTGGAACAACTAGTACAACTACCGGCGTTACTATCGGTAATTTTAATGAGGGTTCTGAATTTATAGGTTCAGTTGTGATAGTATCTAATAATAACCAAAATAATGGATTTGTAGTTGGGGAAGGTATAACCTTCACGCAAATAGAATAATATTTATAGATATGCCAATTTTAATACAAAAAATAAGTGCTTCACAATTTCCGTTTACAGAACCAAATGTTAACGGAGTTTTAACTATTAAAGCTTCACTTGGTTCTGAGCCTTATTTTAAAGTGGCTGGACTGGAAGGTTACCTAATTGATTTATCTCAAGCTAAAACGACTGAAGATTTTCAAAATCCGATTAATTTTGGATACAAAACTAATACACCATATATTGAATATAGATTTTAATGTACGAACAGTTTAAACATAGCAACTATAATGCGCTTTGGAACATAGATAATGTGGTTTCGATGAGTTCTGATATGTGTTTCTTTTACCCACCAACATTCAACTTATCTGGAGGTGGTAAAGCAAACATGACTGTAAATACACAATACTATAGTGGTATTTCAGTTAACAATATTGTTTCTGGTATTACTAATTCAGTACTAACGAATAATTCAATCCCATTATCATGTGTAACATCTAGTGAATTAGTTACACAATTTATTAATAATGGTAGTGTTATTTATTCTGGTATAATTGCTACATACACAGCAACAACCGCATTAACTGCGTCATCATTAACTGCTAAAGACATAACTGATGCTATTCAAGGTGGTTATGATGCGAACGGTTGGATATACACTAGGGTTAATGACACCTCATTAAAATTAACAAAACCATATTCAGTTAATGTGTTAGATATTAAACTTTGTATGAATTATGAAGTTGATACTGCTTGCGCTTTTACTGCTGCTACAACAAATCCACTATTAACTGGTGGGTGTTCTACCATTCTTACTAATAATTTCGGTATTGCAACAAGTGCTGATACTAATGTCTTTATTTTAACAGGTGATACAATACCATTAACTTTTAATTTCACAGGACATGTTGATACCTTTTCAGCTAAAACTGCTGAATTCAAATACGAAGTATATAAATTTAACAAAAAAACCAATGTTTTTGATTTACCGGCTGTTTACACCGCAGGTACTTATTCATATGATGATGTAAAATACACCAGCGCAATAACCCAAACATTAACAGCTTCAACAATTGGTGTTGATGGTGATTTCTTAGTGAAAGGATATTACACCGCACCATATTGTACTAATTTCCTTGGCGGTATGGGTGTAATTAATGATACTTCAGAAAATAAACTAGGGGCATACTACAATCTATATGACCCAAATTTAGATTATTATTTCTCAGCCTTCAATAAGGCAGACACACCGCAATTCCAAAATGGTGGTAATGATATTCCATTAGGTATTTTAAATTCTATCGGTTTTTTAGCCACCGGACAAACAAGTTTTAGTTTACCTGCCGGATACCAAAATTCAGTTATTGTTAACCTAAATGGTTTGACATTATCTGAAACATATGATTATACAGTTAATTATACTGGTGGTACGATAACACTTAATGAACCTACGGTATCTGGTGATGTTGTGAGTTTTGTATATATTACCGGTGATAATTTTGGTTCCGGATTTACACAAGAAAGTATTGTAGTTAACTCAATCCCTAGTGGTACAACCAATAACCAAGGCTCTAATAATATTTATTATAACACAACGACCGGTAAATACGAAGTTTACACCAATTTAACCCCTTCATCATCTAACGATATCCTAATCAATTTAAACGGTGCATCATTAGCTAATGGAGTGGATTACTATCAATCAATATCTAACGCCAAGAGAATTATATTAACTGGTATTATATTAACTGGAGACATTATCAATATTTCTTATATTAGTACACCCCAAATAATTGGTAACACATTCTCTAATACACCAACAATTTCGTGGACAATTAATAATAAACCTATTGAGAGCGATAGTATATTCACAATTGAAGTTTCTACAGGTACTTCATTCACCACATTAAGTAGTACTGCAAGTACATATTACGAAATTGGTAGGACATCGTACTCACTAGCTATTACCATATCAGGTAATTTTGGGGAAACTTTATATTATAGAGTTAAAAATGATAAAAAATACAAGAATTTAGTTGGTGATTTTATTCATTCGATAAGTTATAGTGACACTGTACCTATAACTATATCTACGAATGCGATAAATTCGTATTAGAAATTTGATGAATTCTTGATATTTAGGTATTTATTAATAAATTATTGAAAATTAGACACCATGAGTTACATTATAGATTCAACAAACCCATTCATCAACATTAAACTCACTCAAAAAGGGAGAGAAAAACTTGCACAGGGTAGATTAAATTTTCAATCTTGGGCCATTGGGGATTCTGAGATTAATTATGAGCGTGAAGCTATAGTTGACGCTGATTCAGGAATGACCCAATCCAAAATATTAAGACCGGTTGATAATCAACCAAATATTAAATATTTTATTGGTAATAATGGTACGTTTTTAAACACTTTATCAGCTGGAAATATACAAACAATAAAAGCGATTGTTAGTAATAGAGCTAATGATAGAGGTTTCTTCACTGGCTCAACAGATAATTTCATAGGATTAACAGGAGCAACATATATTAAATCAACTGGTACATTGTCTAACACCTTATTTACTGGTGGTTCACAACTTAATATTGGTGTTATTAATGCAGTTACTGGTGATACTATCTTATTTAAATTAGGAAACGATATAACGGGTAGCATTCCAGTAAACACTAATAATATTCCAGTACCTCATTTATTTTATAAAATACAACAATCCGGAGGTACCACTATTACATTAGACCGTAATTTACCAGATATCGATACTCCTTCAGGAACAAGTATTCAATATTACGTTTTTCCTAAAGGAGAAGTATCAACAGCATTTGGTTCTGGCGCCACGGCTTATTGGAATACACAAACATTAGCATTTAACAGCGGTTGCGATGTTTCAATAAACAGTGTTCCGGTTTGGAACCTGAACAATATATGGGCTGAAAGTATTGCCGGCATAACTGGTACATCATATGAAAACTTTACAAAATATGGTTCTTATGATTATTTAGGGCTTAAAGAACCATATTTAGATTTTTCTTTAAGCGCAGATACTTTACTTAATACAGACGTATGTAGCGGTGATGTTACATTTGATTACGGTAAAAAAGCTGTGTCGGTATTACATTACACAAATAACACTATTAACAATTTTTACGGAGAGTTTTTCCATATTGATATTACCAATAATAAATTATTGAAAGTTTATTTACCTGATTTAATGTATCACCGAAGATATTTTTCTGGTGGGACTGGTACTGGTAATCAAATGGGTATGAATTTCGTAACATCTGGTTCTGAACAAACAGTTATAGGGACAAATATAAATTATTATGATTTGATTGAAGACCCTACATTAATCAGTAGCGGTACAACTGCCCAGGTTGTTGGTAAAGTCTATCCTCAATACAAAATAATCGTTTTCACTGACGATGAAATTGTTGCGACTATGAATTATAAATCTAATCGCAACTGGACACTACCAAAATTAACCCCAAGTTTAGCTTCACCTTCTGGTGGTACATCAGTAGGAGTGTTAGATGCTGGTAAAACAATGTATATTACTTATGGTTTAACGAATGAAAGTTCTAGTGGGTTAACAACTTCATTACCTTGCCAATATTACTCTAAAGTAATTAATGGTAGTGCCGGTAAACAAGATATAGAATTTAGAATTAATACAACTGGTGAATTACCTTATATGAGAAAAATAGAGTCTTCATGGGACGGGTATGGATTCTATGCAAATAATTTCAAAATTCTATATCAAATTGTAGATTCACAAACAGACAGACCAAGTAGTGACTCTTGGAAAGAGATTAATTTTAGTGGTACTTCTTTAACTGGTACGTTAGGGCAAACAATCTCACCAACTGCTTTGGAAAATCAAAACCCAACTACTAATTCATTTAGATTAACTTACCAAAATACATCTGGTGCCACAACCTATAGTTCAATTTCACCCCTTAATTTAGCTGCCAATTCATCTCCTACTGATTTACAATTTGGTGATGAGAGATTTTTCTACGGTAATATTGAAACTTATATCGGGGCGACTATTTACAAAACAATTTTTAAAATAAACCCAAGTTCTAGTCAATTCAATACAACATCTAATCCAACTAGAAGTACTGATTCATTAGGTAATACACCAGCTATCAGAATTTCAGAAGTTGGTATTTATGATAGTGATGGAGAATTAGTTGTGATTGGAAAATTAAGTAGACCAGCTAAATTAGAAAGCGGGAATACCATTATGCTTGAGTTAGGTTTAGACTTCTAATAAAATAATAATATGGGATACAATACAAGTGCAACAACATTAAATTTAGTAGCTAAATTAACTCCAGAAGGAAAACGTTTATACGTTTCTAACAATGGCGCTACGCTAATCACCAAATTTTCTTTAGGTGATTCAGATGCTAATTATAAAACATCTGGAGTATTAACAACTGGACAAGTACCAGCTATGGGTGGTAATGACAATACTATTAGTGGTGTCACTAACGGAGTACCATTAAATTATTCAATTAAATCATTCGTTTTTAAAGACAATACTGGAGTTGTATTCAAAAATATTGAATCTGGCGCTAATACCGTTAATACAACAACTACAAATGTTGGGTCAAACACAGTAAGTGGAATTAATTTAACTCATAACATAGTAGCTAGAACAGCAACCACTGAAAATTTAACTAATTTATTTTATTCATTTGGTTTACCAATTAGTGATTCTGAAAAATTATTATTCAGTTCTACAACAAGTGTTAATAATGGATTTTCTGATACCGCACTATCCGGTTTCAATACCAACAGAATTATTGTTATTGGTATTAATAATGACGAATACGGTGAAATGTTAGATGGTAAAGCTGTAAATGTAAACATGACAACAAGTGCTGGTACATTCAATATGTACTCTACGTATCAAAAAGGTTTATCTTCTTTAGCTGTTCAGGATGTTAATGTTAGAGAGACCGCACCAGAAACAAAAAGATTTGGTAATAATTATTCAATATTGTTTTCAGATTCTATCCAAAAACCAAATGGTGATACAACTAAAAGTTGGGCGACTGGTTTTAACACAGTTAAACCATTTAGCGTAAATAAAAAAGAGCAATTTAATTACACTACAGTAACAAGTGCTAATATTAGTGCCGATACTGCAGTTGGGTTGGTTTCGTTGGATAAAGGTTTCGCAGTTATAACCCATCCAACAATAGTTAACAGCTTCTTTACAGGTGATAGTTCAGCAACTACAGTAACATTTAATTCAGTAGCTACTGAAGTATCACAAAACATAACTATTATTGCTAATAGAGGTGAATTCGGCACATCTAATAATCCAACTTATAATTCAGGTGATACAGTTCGTATTAGTGAAATTGGTTTACATAGTTCAGATGGGACATTAATAGCTTTAGCAAAACCTAGTGAACACATTCTAAAAACTTTGAATGGATTCTTCGCTATGGGTGTTAAAATTAATTTATAACCTTTACAATTTAATTTGTTTTATTAAAATAATTTCATGGAAAATGAAAAATATGTGTTGGGGTTAGATGTCTCAACAAAATGTATCGGAATTTGCTTAATGAGAGATTTAGGTGATAAGGGTGAATTATTTAGGGTTACTCACGTCTCACCAGTAGTTAAACCTTGTCCAGATTCTAAAATGGAAGAGTTGTTTAAAAAAGTTGAAATTTTTGAAAAAGAGTTCTTAAACAAATACAAAAATATTAATATTACCCATGTTGTGATTGAAGAACCTCTATTACAATCGAATAACGTATACACTATCGCTACGTTATTACGATTTAACGGTATGATTGCTAAATCTATTTATAATACATTAGGTATTGTACCTGAATTCATTTCTTCTTATGATGCAAGAAAATATGCATTCCCGGAACTTATGGCTATCAGAAAGTTTGATAAAAAAGGTAATCCATATTCTGAAAAAGATATAGCTAAAAAAGAACCGGTTTTATTTGGTGCATATGATTGGGATATAGATAAAAAAACCGTAATATGGGATAAAGTCGCCGAAATGTTCCCAACAATTCAATGGATTTATGATAAAAAACATAAACTCAAAAAAGAAAACTACGACACAAGCGATGCTGTAGCATGTTTACTCGGTCACATGAGAAAAATGGCAATCTGGGATTAATTTAAAAATTATTTAGTAAATTTGCACCATGGATGATTTAGTGGTGTTATTGTTTGAACGATTTCTAGGTGGTGTTAAAAAACATTCTCACAACACATCTCAAGTAGCTTTTGACTGTCCAGCATGTTCGGAAGATGCTGGGCTCACGCATGGAGATGGAAAGGGAAATCTAGAAATAAACTATGAAAAAGGAGTGTTCAATTGTTGGGCGTGTGGTTTAAACAACGATATGCAAGGTCATGTCCATAAGTTAATCAAACGCTACGGGAATAATCACATATTAAACCAATACAAATTATTTAAACCGGAACACAACTTTAGATTTATACCTGAAGAAGAGGAAGAGGAAAAGGAAAAAATTATTGTTGTACTACCTGATGAATACGTTAAAATAACAGAAAATATAGATAATGCGGCAACAAATTATTTAGAAGAAAGAGGTGTAAGTAGAGATATGATGTTAAAATTCTCTATGGGTTATTGTTTAACTGGTTTTTATAAAAATAGGATTATTATACCATCATATGATTCGGAAAATAAATTGAATTATTTCGTTTCTAGGTCATGGGTTGAAGGTGGTAAATACAAATACCTTAACCCTAAAGCAGATAAAGAAGATATTATATTTAACGAGAAATTTATTAACTGGGACGCAACTATATACATAGTTGAAGGTGTTTTCGACCACATTGTAGTTCCTAATTCAATTCCTTTGTTAGGAAAAGTATTATTAGCTGAATCTAGATTTAAAAAATTATTGATAGAAAAAGCATCGGCTGAAGTTATTATCGCTATTGATGCTGATGCAATATCTGATGCAAAATATATGTACTCAATTTTGAATGAAACTAAATTAAAAGGGAGGGTAAAAGTTGTATTAATCGATAACGAAGAAGGGAAAGATTTATCCGAAATCTTTCAAGAACAAAAATTTCAAGGTGTTATAAAAATATTAAAAACCGCTAGAAGAATGACAGATATGGAGTTATATGATTCATTCTTAGAACGCCGTAGTAATTTTATAAGAAAGAAAAGCAAACACCGGAAATATAACATAAAAAATTCGTAAATTTGTATTATGGTAGAAATAAAGAGATGGGATTCTAAGGTTTACCTTGAGCCGATTGAACACGTATACATACATAAAGATAGTGGGGTTAAATACAATTCAGTAACTAAAGTAATATCTTCAGTTGAAGAGCACTTCGATGCTGAATCTGTAGCTATGGCAATCGTTAGACAAGATGATTCTAGAAAAAAAGAAGAATACATCGGCATGGATAAAGAGCAAATCCTCCAACGATGGAAAGAAATCAACGATGAGGCCAATATTTACGGAACTAAAATTCATAATAGTATTGAGGATTACCTCATGTCAAATAAAACCTTAGAAGGTAGGGATGAATTAGAAGTACAAGTAATTGATGCGTACAATAGAATTGGTATAGATGAAGGTGATGTGATGTACCCAGAAAAAATTATGTTTTCTGAGGAGTATGAATTAGCCGGAATGTCTGATTTAATAATAGAACA
>Ga0129333_10002771_pt1 | contig 16358 bp, 12 predicted proteins | sample CPB6_08_DNA_FD_94474 | JGI IMG/M metagenome (GOLD analysis project Ga0129333, IMG submission 94474) | Freshwater to marine salinity gradient microbial communities from Chesapeake Bay, USA - CPBay_Sum_0.6_0.8_DNA | ecosystem: Environmental > Aquatic > Marine > Coastal | place: USA: Chesapeake...
AAATGGAATTGTTGTGCGAAGTCCGGCAATATGATAGGATTTCAATGAATTCAGTGTTTTTTCGATTGCTTCATTTCTGTCTTTGCCATGACATATCAATTTGGCAATCATTGAATCATAATTCACCGATACCTCGAATCCAGGAAAGAGTGCGGTATCATTTCTTACACCATCACCTTCCGGCAATCCAACATAATGTGCTATGCCTGTTTCCGGCAAAAAGTCATTATAGACATCTTCAGCACATATTCTACATTCAATTGCATGTCCTTTAGGGGTTAGATCTTCTTGCTTGATAGACAAATGCTCACCAAAAGCAATGCGAATTTGCTGTTCCACCAAGTCAATACCGGTAACCATTTCTGTCACTGGATGTTCTACTTGTAATCTTGTATTGACTTCCATGAAATAAAAATTTCCCGAGGCATCAAGAAGAAACTCCAATGTACCGGCATTTGTATATTCAGACTTTGCCACTAATCGTGCGGCTGCCTCCCCCATCGCTTTTCTGATGGCGGGCGTCACTGCAGTGGAAGGTGATTCCTCCACAACTTTTTGATGTCGTCTTTGAACGGAGCATTCCCTTTCAGGAAAATATAATATCGAACCAAATTGATCTGCAAGGATTTGTATTTCGATATGCCTTGGCGACACAATAAATTTTTCAATGAATACGCGATCATCACCAAAGGAAGCAAGAGCTTCACCTTGAGCGGCTTTTAGACCTGCAAGCAAACCGGATGCATCTTCTATCAATCTCATGCCTTTTCCGCCACCACCTGCAGCTGCTTTCAGTAGTACAGGATAGCCAATCTTCTCAGCTATTCGAGCAATTTCATCAGGATCAGAAATTGCGCCGTCTGAACCGGGAGAAATTGGAACTTTCGCTGAAATTGCCAATGCTCTCGCCTCAGTTTTGTCGCCAAGTGCATGAATTGCTTTTGGAGAGGGACCAATAAAAACAAGTCCGGCATCCAAAACCGCCTGTGCGAATTGCGCATTCTCTGATAAAAATCCATATCCCGGATGAATCGCTTCTGCACCTGTCTTTATGGCTGCATCAATAATCTTTTCAATGATGAGGTAACTTTCTCTTGGAGTGGCACCCCCAATATTTACTGATTCATCTGCTTTTTGCACATGCATTGCATTTGCATCAGGCAATGAATAGACTGCCACGGTTGAAATTCCCATTTTCTTACAAGTATCAATGACACGCAGTGCAATCTCACCGCGATTTGCTATCAAAATTTTAGAGAACATGGCTCTTACAGAACATTATACAAATAGAATTGATGCAAATTACGAAACTAGCCCCGGAATAACATCCCGCTTGAATCAAATCATTGTAGGCACAGGAAATAATCTCTAATTTGCCATTCAAAAGTCATAAAACCCCTAAATATCTCAAAGTATGATGAAAAAAGCAGTGATCATGGCAGGCGGATTTGGAACAAGGTTGCGTCCATTGACGATGAGCATCCCGAAACCAATGGTGCCAATTGCAAATATTCCAATCATGGAACATATCGTGAATCTTTTGAAGAAGCATGATATTACAGATATCACAGCATTATTGTATTATCAGCCCGAACGAATAAAACAACATTTTGGAGATGGTTCCGGATTTGGTGTGTCGATGAATTATGTACAAGCCGATGCTGATTATGGAACAGCTGGTAGCGTACGAAATGCAATGAAAAGTTGTTCTGAACCATTTTTGGTCATGAGTGGTGATGTACTGACGGATATTGATCTTACACAAGCAATAACTTTTCATGAAGAGCAACATGCACAAGCAACCATTTTATTGTCGCGCGTACATGATCCATTGCATTATGGAATTGTGATGACAGATTCACAAGGTCGCATCTCGAGATTTTTGGAAAAACCATCATGGGGCGAAGTATTCACTGATACAATCAATACAGGCATGTATATTCTCGAGCCAGAGATCATCAATATGATACCACCGGAAAGAGAATATGACTTTGGAAAGGATGTCTTTCCTCACATGCTTAGATCAGGTATGGAATTGTTTGGTTGCATCACAGATGGATATTGGAAAGACATAGGAAACTTACATGAATATCAAACGGCTTGCCACGATGTATTACTAAAACAAGTAGATGTGTCAATGAAAGGCATGATTCAGAATCATGCGCTTGTGGGTGATAATGTCATAATTCCCTCAACAGTTAGTTTCTCAGGATATTCTGTTATTGGCAATGATGTACACATTGGAAATAATACCACCATTCATCAATGCATCATTGGAAATGATGTCTATATCGGTTCAGGAGTTCAACTGAGCAATTGTATTATTTGGGATGGGGTTCATATTTCTGATAGAGTCATGGCTAGTGATGATGTCATCTGCAATGATGTACACATAGATCCCGGTGTGACAATCAATGAGCAAGTGTATATCGCTGAATTATGTCATGTTGGCGCCGGCGCACATGTCTTGTCCAATATCAAATTATGGCCAAAAAAAGTCATCGAATCAGGTGCAATTGTCACGCGCTCTCTAGTGCAGGAAGAATTATGGCTTCGTGAGCTCATTACAGATTCACGCATCTCCGGTCTGGCGAATATCGATATCAATCCTGAGTTTGCTGCCAAACTTGGTGCTTGCATTGGTAATGCTCTCGGTATGCATGCAAATGTAGTGGCTAGTAGAGATGCTGATGCCGCTTCCAGAATGATTCACAGAGCATTGATTTCCGGACTGATGAGCACCGGGATTACGGTGAGAGATTTGCAAGTCACACCAATTCCGCAGGCAAGACAAGATCTGCGTGCAGGTTCATCTCATGCGGGATTTCATGTGAGAAGATCTATTCGAAAACCCGATAGCATTGATATCATACTTTTCAATCATGATGGAAGAGATATACCTCATGCCACTTCAAAAACGATAGAACGCTTCTTTTTTGGTGAGGACATCAAGCGTGCTCCGTATAATGAGGTAGGAAGCATCATGTTCCCTGAACGAAGCAATGAAACCTATGCGATGCGTTTTTCATCTGCATTGAATGTTGATGCTATTCTTGAATCAAATTATAGATTATTGATTGATTATTCGAATGGTCTTGCTTCCACCACGTTCCCGGTACTACTTGGTTCATTAGGTGTGCATGTAGTTTCCGTGAATAGTTATGTTGATACATTGGAAGGATTCTCCGATGAAAGAACAGATACAGAAGCAGAAGAAACGAGTGAGATTATTCGATCTTTGGGTTATGATTTTGGATTCAAGATTGATGCTTCAGCTGAGAAAATTGCCGTCGTGGATGCACAAGGCGATTGGCAACAACCCAATAGATTGCTTACCATTCTGACAAAACTTTTTCTCGATGCGCATAGACATCGCGAACCATATGCCATCGCTGTTCCGGTTCTTGCAAGCACAGTCATTGAAGACATAGCCGCTGAATATGATGTTGAAGTCATTCGCATCAAAAACAGTCATTCAGCAATGATGGATGCAACAAAAGATTCACGCATACTCTTTTCAGGTGATACAAGAGGAAGATTCATTTTCACGGATTATCTTTTTGCATCAGATGGAATGTTTTCTCTTGCAAAATGTTTGGAAATGCTGGCACTCACATCGCATACTTTCATGGATTTACATCATTCATTACCGTATCGACCCAGAGTTCATCATTCCATACCTTGTACATGGGAGAAAAAAGGCATCGTCATGAGAAAAGCAATGGAATTCACAGAACAATTATCAAGAGTTTTGATCGATGGAATTACGGTGAATGATAATGGAGCAACCATTGTATTATTGCCTGACAAAGAACGTCCCGCCTTCGTAGTCGCTGTTGAAGCTGAAACTGAAGAACATGCGAACCAAGTGGCAGAGTTATACAAAGAACATATCATGTATTGGTCTGAAGAATCATGATACTACTTGCTTGCATCATACTTATTTCTTGCAATACAATCCTGGCAAACACAGATACCGTGCAATTGTCGAGTCTGGAGCTTTCTGCCATCAAACAGGATTATGGCAATGCACTAGCCAATCGTTCCGTTATGGGAAATCCATTGCGCATTGCCGGCATACAGTATCAAAATGGTGTTGGCACTCATGCAGGAAGCAAGTTCACGCTTATGCTCGATAAACAAGCATTGAGTTTTTCAGGCGAAGTTGGAGTTGATGAAGGAATATTTCCCGAAATGGGATCAGCCGAATTCCTGATTGTTTCTGATGGAGATGTCTTATGGCGTTCAGGCATCATGAATAGGACAATGAAAGCTCGATCTTTTTCTGTTGACCTCACAAAGAGAAATACATGCGAATTGCTTGTCTTTGATGGAAATGACAATATTTTCTCGGATCATGCAAATTGGGTGAATGCAATATTCATTGTCGAAAAAGGTTTTATTCCCAAACCCTTTTCACGCCCTATTGAAAAAGAATATTTTCTCACACCTGATGAAACTCTGCTTCCAATGATACATGGGAAATCAATGTATGGAGCAAGACCCGGCAGTGAGATTTTGCATTATGTTCCGGTTTCAGGATTGGAGCCTTTGAACATTGCCATCAATACTCTCCCACAAGGATTGACATTTGATCCGGAGCGAAGAATCATAAAGGGCAGCATTCCAAAAAGTGGGACATATCCGATTACAATCACTGCCCAAAATGCTCTTGGGTCTCATAATCTAAATTTCATTTTTCGCATTGGTGATACCATATCCTTTTCCCCACCAATTGGCTGGTCTAGTTGGTATGCACATTGGGAATATGTCACTGAGCAAGACATATATAATGCAGCACTCGCTCTAAGAAATAGTGGATTGCAAGATTATGGATTTGAATATGTATTGATTGATGATGGCTGGCAGGATACAAATCATGTCAAATCCAAGAATGGACTCACACCGGCACCCACATTTCCAAATCTGCCCGGAATGATTGACTCACTTCATACAATGGGATTCAAAGTCGGCATCTATTCTTCACCCGGATCACATACATGCGTCAAATTACCGGGTTCACTGAATCATGAAGACATTGATGCAGCATATTTCTGTTCAATAAAAGCAGATCTTTTCAAACATGATTGGTGCGGATATCAGATTGTTTACGATTCGCTCATGAAAATACCGGGAGCGGATCCAACCGAATTGGCAATTGCACCTTATGCTCTGATGGGTAAAGAATTACAGAAATGCAATCGAGACATCTTCTATATGATATGTCAATATGGCAATAATGAGGTTTGGAAATGGGGCAGAAAAGCAGGAGGACATTCTTGGAGAACTACCACTGACATTCAAGATAATTGGTGGAGCATGTCAAATATCGTTGGATTCCGACAAGCCGGGCTTGAGCAATATGCAGGACACAATGGTTGGAATGACATGGATCATCTGCGTTTTGGCTATTCTCAACCTGGAAGATTCAAACAAAAAACGCAATTGACTCCTCATGAACATTATACCCAAATGTCTTTATGGGCTTTATTGAATTCACCGCTTATCCTGAGCATGCATATGGATTCTCTGGATGCTTTCACATTACAATTAGTAAAGAATCACGAAATACTCGCAATGTATCAAGATCCACTCGGCATACAAGGTAGGCGCATTTACAAAAACATTTGGCAGGAAATTTGGTCAAAACCATTGTCGAATGGTGGATTTGCAATCGGCTTTTTCAATCGCGATGATGTAGGAGAGCAAACAATAAGTATCACAAAAGATCAACTTGGCATCAACCAACATATGTCATATCGCATCAAAGATTTGTGGAATCATAAAGAACTGGGATATCTTGGGCAACAATTGCAATTCACCGTTCCATCACATGGCGTTCGACTCATAGCTTTGATACCAGACAATATATCAGGCAATATTCCAGACGATGAAGTAATTTCATCCCTGAGGATTCTTCCTCAACCAGCAACAGACATCGCCTATTGCTCATTTCATTCCACAAAGCAAGTCTCAGCCATCATTGAATTCATTGATGCAAATGGGAGGATTATTGGTGACCCGATCAATGCTGACATAAGAACCGGAATGCAGGCATTTTCACTCCCACTTCCTCGAAATATCACGAGCGGCATCTTTGCACTCAAGATCAAAGCCGGCTTTTCAACAGTTTTCCACCCTATTCTTATCGTTCATTGAGCGTAATTCCATAAATTTGCACTTCGTTTCCTGCTACTTTGGCTCAAAGTAGGTTTTGGTTCACCAATTATCATTGTTTCAGTATGAAGATAACCGACATTCTTCAGCCTTCGGCTATTTTGCTGAATACGACATTTACCAAAAAAGAAGATGCACTTGATGCAATGATTGATGCATTGGTGTCAGGCGGGCATATAACCAAACCCGAAGAAGCCAGAAAAGCAGTCTTTGATCGTGAGAAAATAATGTCCACAGGGATTGGCAAAGGTTTTGCCTTGCCGCATGGCAAAACAAATCACATCACAGAAACCGTTGGGGCTTTCATGACATTGAAAGAACCACTTGATTTTCAAGCTCTTGATCAACAACCTGTCACAATCATTTTCATGCTCATCGGAAGAGAAAACACTGTAGGTACACATCTACGATTGCTTTCAAGAATTTCTCGCCTCATGAACAAAGACAGTTTTCGTGACAGCATTTCAGCTGCTCAAACACCTGAAGCAGTCATAGATCTCTTTACAGAAGAAGAAGAGGAAATGGGATGAGACTTCTTTCACTCTTTCTCAGTATTTCATTGATGCTCCCTTTGAGCATCATAGCAAAACAAGACAAATCAAAACAAGATTTACAAGCAGCAAAGCAAGTATTGACCATCATGAAAGAGCAAATGCAGCAGCTCACCGAGCGCTTCAAGAAAAATACGCTGACATTCAAAGGGCAATATGAGCAGCAGACAAAGCAAATTCTCACCGGTTTCAAGAAGCAATTGCAATCATTAAAACAAGACATCAATTCGATTGAAAGCAATTTGGATGATTTGTCTTCACAATTGGAAGTTCAATCCAAAGAAAATGACAAAGCATTGCAGGAGCAATTCCAAAAACTCAATATTGATCTTGAAGAATCGATGAAGCGTTTTGAAAAGAAACTCGACTCTCTCTCTCAAGCAAGATAATCGGGCTTGTCATGTCTGAATTCACTCATACATCTCAAATTCAACCAATAGGTGTATTTGACTCCGGTGTTGGAGGGCTAACCGTTCTTCGCCATCTCATGCATACGATGTCGAAAGAAGAATTCGTGTATTTGGGTGATACCGCGCGCGTCCCTTATGGGAATAAATCTCCGGAAACCATTAGACATTATACCCGTCAATGCGTCAATTTTCTCCTTGGATTCGATGTTAAAGCAATCGTCATTGCATGCAATACAGCATCAGCACTCGCATTGGATTTAGCTCGCGAACTCAGTCCCGTCCCAGTCATTGGCATGATTCACCCAGCCGCAGCAACCGCTGTGAATGATTCACAAAATGGCAAGATTGGCATCATCGGAACAAGAGCAACCATTGGATCACATGCCTATGAAATTGCAATTGGTGAATATGCAGCTTCCATGAAGAAAGATGTCGAAGTATTTTCGAAGGCATGTCCATTATTCGTTCCCCTCGCAGAAGAGGACTTTGGGGAGCATCCGGCTTCGGAATTAATCGCTCAAGAATACCTCCAAGAATTTCTCGATAAAAAAATTGACACCTTGGTTTTGGGATGTACGCATTATCCGCTCTTGAAAGACCTCATCCTCCGCACATTGCCTGGTATTTCTCTTGTGGATTGCGGAGAATCCGCCACAAATGAATTATCCACGATACTGAATATCAAAAGGCAGTCAATCATGGATGAAATTCCTTCTGTTCGGCTCTTTACGACAGATACAGCTCAATCCTTTTCTTCCATTGCCAAGCGGTGCATTGGATTGAATCTTCCTGAGCCAATTCGCATTTCTCAGGAAACGCTTGATGAACAGGGTTTATCAGGACTTTAATTATTGTAAATTGCCGTAAATGAAACAGGCAGTATTTCTCACAAAGAAGTGATTCTTTCATGATTGGATATATCCTTCGAAAAACAGGTTATGCTCTCGCCGTGCTTTTTGGTGTTGTCACAACAGCATTCCTCATAAATTTTGTATTGCCAGGTGATCCGGCTCGCTTGATGCTTGGTCAAAGAGCAGATGAACAATCCATCAAGGCATTGCGTGTGCAACTTGGTTTGGACAAACCAATGTATGAGCAATACTCAAAATATGTCATCAGACTTGTTCAAGGTGATTTGGGTGTTTCCTATTCCACAAATCGTGGCGTATTGGATACCATCGTTGATAAGTTTCCGGCAACAGCATTACTTGCAATCACTGCAATGTTTTTTTCAACATTGATTGGCATTGGTTTAGGCATCATCGCCGCAATCAAATCCAATACATGGATAGATGCATCGACCATGGGATTTGCCTTGCTTGGCATTTCATTGCCCAGTTTTGTCTTCGGACTTCTCCTTCTATTGCTCTTTGCAGAAGTATGGAAAATTTTTCCTTCTTCCGGTTATATCGACAAAGGTATCAGCCATCTTTTTCTTCCCATGTTTACTTTGGCATTTCGACCTTTGTCGATCATAGCACGCGTAACAAGAAGTTCCATGCTTGATGTCTTGAATCAAGATTATGTTCGCACTGCTCGAGCAAAAGGTTTACAAGAAAAAGCGGTCATTCTAAAACATGCACTCAGAAATGCGCTCAATCCTGTTGTTACAACCGTTAGTGCTTGGTTTTCCGGATTGCTTGCAGGGACATTCTTCGTAGAATATATCTTCAATTGGCCAGGTATTGGAACGCTCGCAATCAGCGCCATAGAAAAGTTGGATTATCCCATCATTCAAGGAACGGTTTTGCTGACGGCAATCATATTTGTTGTTGTCAATGCAATCGTTGACATCCTTTATGCATTCCTTGATCCAAAAGTAAAATTACATTGAGAATGAATTCCATGTCTATACAACATACACATAGCAAAAGAGCAGAAAGTCTGGGAGCACTTGCCTGGAAAAAACTCAAGAAGCACCCTGCCGGGATAACAGGCATGATCATCATTGGAGTGCTTGTTTTGATTGCAGCTCTTGCCGACATCATCAGTCCATTTTCTCCTACTTTGGCTGTATTGGAATATGCCGAAAAACCATCCGGATTTGTCGGAAATGTGTTATATGTACAAAATCCATCCAATCCCGAAGAACCGAATGTCATACCCATTATTTCTCATCGCATCGTAAAAGATTCAGTCATGTATCGCGATGAGAGCGGACAAGAAATGTCACTTGCGCTTTCAACAATGGCAGGCAACGGTGAATCGGAATGGCATGGAAATCCGACCTATTATTTAGGTACGGATAGACTTGGAAGGGATGTTCTTTCCAGACTTGTTTTTGGAGCAAGAATTTCATTGCTCGTTGGTGTGGTTTCACAATTGATTGCACTTGCGATCGGCATCGTGCTTGGCGCATTGGCCGGATTTTTCAGAGGTTGGGTTGATAATGTGATCATGTGGTTCACGAATGTGATTTGGTCATATCCAACGATTCTCTTGGCAATACTTCTCAGTTCACTTCTCAAATTCACGAATAATATCATGGGATTGACATTAAATCCCTTCTGGCAAACATTCATCGCAATTGGAATTTCAAGTTGGGTTGAGATAGCAAGAATCGTGCGGGGTCAATTCTTTTCACTCAGAGAAATGGAATATGTGGAAGCAACTCGCGCTTTGGGTTATGGATCTATCCGCACCATTTTCCGACATATTCTTCCCAATGCAATCGGACCAATCATCGTATTGTCAACAGCAGGCATTGCATCATCCATCATCGCGGAAGCGGGCCTAAGTTTTCTTGGTTTAGGCATTCAAAGACCCGAGCCATCATGGGGTATTTTCATTTCCGATCATTATGGTTATATCTTTGCCGGAAAATATTGGGGGTTAACCGTTTATCCAAGCATTGCAATAGCAGCTGCCGTCTATGGATTTAATCTGCTGGGTGATGGACTCCGCGATGCATTCGATCCAAAAGCAATTCAACGCTAATTATGCTCATAGATTCGCTCAAAAAAATTCTTTCCGACACAAAAAACTTGCCCCCAGCATTGATGATTTATGGCGAGGAAGAGTTTTTGCGCGAAGAAGCCTATCATGCTGTGCTTCATGCATTGATGCCTGATGGAAATGCACATCATGACATGGAAATAATTGATGCAGAAGCAGTGAATGAAGCACAAATCATTGACATGGCAGATGCATTTCCTTTTGTTTCGGAAAAGAAAATTATCATCGTCAAACAGGCGGATAAATTATTCTCGGGCAAAGCTTCAAAAAAAGCTCCAACCCGTTCACCTCTGCTAAATTATTTGCAATCACCACAACCAACGACTTTTTTGCTTTTGACAGGTGTATTCTCATCTCTCACTGGACTCAAAGCAGCAAGGAAAAATCCAAAGCAATCAGAAAAGGCAAAGAAGATAGCATCTTCTATTCCCACAACATTAAGTGCCATCATTGACATCATTCCTGCCTTTGAATGCGCCAAGGTTTCAGAGCGAGAACTTACATCATGGACAAATGCAAGGCTTGCCGAACACGGAAAAAGCATAACCCAAGAAGCAGCGGAATATCTCATAACAAATGCAGGGCTTTCTCTTCGTGATATTGCGAATGAAATCGAAAAACTCATGCTTTTCGCTCCTGAAAGAAAACAATACAATGAAGAAGATGTTCTTGGATTGGTGGGTTCATCTAGAGTTTTCAATGTATTCGAACTCCAAAAAGCCATTGGCCGTGGCGATGCCGCAAAATCCGTGGAAATTATCCATCACATGATGAATTCAGATGGTAATGCAATCATGATCATTTCCATGCTATTACGGTACTTTTCGGCTCTTTTCAAACTCACTGATGCCCAAGCACAAGGCGCAAATCCCTATGAAATCGCCAAAATCACCGGAATTAATGCCTATTTTTTACCAGAATATCAATCAGCTCTCCGTTATTTCCCTCCAATGAAACTTGCCAGAGCCTTTTATCTCTTGCGCAATGCTGATTTTACACTAAAATCAACTTCACAGTCCCCTGTCATTGTTTTGCAAACCCTCATGATTGGCTTGCTTGCATAAAAAAACCCATCAAGGAATATGTAAATTGTTTGCATGGTTTCTTGACTCTCCTTATATTTGTGTCTCTATTTCTCTAACTGAATACTTTTATACCGTATGGCACAACATAAGTCAGCGATCAAACGCGCCCGTCAAAACAAGAAGCGAGCAATTTACAATCGAGCCAATCGCAAGGCATATCGCGAGGCGATCAAAGCCGTTCGTTTGGCAAAAACCGTTCAAGAGGCAGAAGCTTTGTTTGTCAAAGCAACAAGCATTTTGGACAGAGTTGCTTCACGCGGTGTATTGCACAAGAACAATGTTGCAAACAAGAAGTCAAAGCTTGCTTTGCATATCAATAAAATGAAGGCAGCCCAAGCCTAATTCATTGCACCCGTAGCTCAACTGGATAGAGCATTTGACTACGGATCAAAAGGTTTGGGGTTCGAATCCCTACGGGTGCGCTTCACAGATTTCCACATTATATCTCAACAGAATATTTATGCTGAATCAAGCAAAAAAAGCAGAGATTACAAAGCAATATGGTGGCAGTGAGAAAAACACAGGTCTACCCGAAGTACAGATTGCTTTATTGACGGAAAACATTTCCGTTTTGGCAAAGCATCTAGAGCAACACAAAAAAGATCATCATAGCCGACGTGGTCTCATGCAAATGGTTAGCAAAAGAAAGAAGCTTTTGAATTACCTGATGCGTAGTGACATCACACGATATCGCGCAATCATCAGCGCCTTGTCGATCAGAAAGTAACCGAAAGGGCGCTCTTAGCGCCCTTTTTTGTTTTATTTGACATTATCAATTTTTATTCTACACATGGGGACTTCAGCTTGTTAGGCATGCCGCTCTGAGTGCAGGACGGGATCTTTGAAGATTTCATCCTCCGCTCAGACTTCTGCCTTCACATCAAGTCCGACCATGAATGTTTCAAGTGCTATCACAAGGAGATTTATGGCACAACATTCAGTTTCCCTCACACTTAATGGAAGGGAATACACTCTCGAGACGGGGCGTTTTGCAAAACTTGCCAATGGCGCGGTCATGGTTCGCTATGGTGACACCATGGTGCTTGTCACCGCTTGTGCATCACAAGATGCCAGACCTGACATCGACTTTTTACCTTTAACGGTTGAATATCGCGAGAAAGCGGCAGCAGCCGGTAAAATACCCGGTGGATTTTTCAAGCGCGAAGGAAAGCCAAGCGAAAAAGAAATTTTGTCAGCACGATTGATCGATCGTCCGGCAAGACCTCTCTTCCCCAAAGGTTGGCAACATGAAACGCAACTTGTTGCATCTATCTATTCATCTGAATCCGAAATTGATTCCGATACACTCGCAGCGGTAGGTGCATCAGCTGCACTTGTGATTTCAGATATTCCATTCAATGGTCCATACTCTGAAGTTCTCGTTGGTCGTGTCAATGGTGAATTCATTTGCAATCCTACGATGTCACAACTACTTGAATCAGACATTGAAATCACCGTTGCCGGAACTGATGAAGCAATTATGATGGTGGAGGGAAGTTCCAAAGAAATTTCTGAAGATGATTTTATTGCAGCATTGGAATTTGGACATGCAACGATTAAGCAAATCAATGCATTGCAATTACAATTGCGTGAACTTGCCGGAAAGCCAAAAAGAGAATTGGCAATCGTTGAAGATGATGAAGCTTTGCTTCTTGCCGTGAAAGCAATCGCTTCCCCACTCATCAAAGAGCAAATTCGCAAAGATTCGAAAAAAGAAGAACGCATTGAATTTGCAAAATCATTGCGCGATACAGTATTGACTGCTTTACAAGAAGCTCAACCACTCGAAGATCAAGCACTTCTTGATGCACGCACCAAAAAGGTCAAGGGATATATTTCCAAGATTGAAAAACATGAAATGCGTCGCATGATCATCGAAGATAAGCGTCGCTTGGATGGAAGAAAAACTACAGACATTCGTTCAATCGACTGCTTGCCCGGTTTACTTCCAAGAACACATGGTTCAGCTTTGTTTACTCGTGGTGAGACTCAAAGTTTAACAACTGTGACACTTGGAACAAAGAGCGATGAACAAATGATCGATGGTTTGTTTGAAACAGAATATCGTCGCTTCATGCTTCATTATAATTTTCCTCCATTCTCAACCGGTGAAGCAGGTCGTATGACCGGCACAAGCCGTCGTGAAATAGGTCATGGAAAACTCGCTGAAAGAGCACTCAAAGTTATGATGCCCGGCGATGAAGACTTCCCCTATGTTGTGCGCATCGTTTCCGATATTTTGGAATCCAATGGTTCATCTTCAATGGCAACTGTTTGTGCCGGAAGTTTGGCTTTGATGGATGCCGGTGTTCCCGTGAAGAAAGCTGTTGCAGGAATTGCAATGGGACTCATCATGGAAGAAGATGATTCAGCGATTTTGAGTGATATTTTAGGTGATGAAGATTTCCTTGGCGATATGGATTTCAAAGTTGCTGGTACTGTTGATGGTATCACTGCATGTCAGATGGACATCAAAATTGGTGGTCTTTCAACCGAACTCATGCGCAGAGCATTGGATCAAGCGCGACATGGTCGATTGCATATTCTTGGCATCATGAATGAATCATTGCCAGAGCATCGCTCGGATCTATCACAATATGCTCCAAGACTCACAACTATCATGATCCCACAAGACATGATTGGTACAGTGATTGGACCAGGTGGTGATACAATTCGCGGAATGCAAAGAGAATTTGGCGTTGAAATCACAATCGAAGATGATGGATCATGCATCATTGCCGCAACAAATCAAGAAGCGGCTCAGCAAACAATCGCACGCATCAAGGCACTGACAAGTCCGCCGGAAGTAGGTAAAGTGTATACCGCAACCGTGAAAGATGTTCGCGAAGGACTTGGTGCGATCGTTGAGTTCATGCCAAAGACAAAAGGACTCTTGCACATTTCACAAATCAGTTATGAGTATTTCCAAAATGTGAGTGATATATTGAAAGTCGGACAGCAAATTGATGTCAAACTTCTCGAGATTCAATCAGATGGAAAATTCAGATTGAGTCATAAAGCACTTCTCACACCTCCTGAAGGATATGTGGAGCCACAAAGAACCGAGCGCCCACGCCGTGATGATCGCGGTGGACGCGGTGGATATGATAGAGATCGTGGTGGTCGTGGTGGTTATGACAGAGATCGAGGTCCACGCCGTGATGACAGACATCGCGATGATCGTCCTCCACGCGAGGAAAGACAAAGAGATGATCGTCCAAGTGATGATAGAAGATTCGAAGATTAATAGAATCCCCTTGCTGAAAAGTGAGGGGATTTTTTTATGCGTTGATGTCACTCCAATGGAGCTCACCTTCATTGATCTAAGCAATTATGAGGTAATGAATAAGTGCGTGTTTTTGTATATTCGCACACATAAGTGGGTTTATTTTTGGGTTTCATCATGGCAACACTCTATATCATTTTCGGCACATTGCTTGCGAGCATCATTACCATTTTGAGCATTTATTTTATCATGCCTTTTCCCGGAAGTCAGCATGCTGAGACAATTCACATTGCTTATGCACTCCACACTGCCTATTGGTATCTGATGATTCCCCTTTTGGGTCTTGCCGTCTATGGATATGTTCGCTTATATATAGAAAATGCAACATGGCTGAGAAAAGTTGTATTGGTTATTCCATTCTTGATTATTGGCGGCATCATCTTTATGTCAGATCGCGTGATGAGTGCTGATGCAATGTTTTTAGAGCCCACTTCCATAGAGCATGTATCTGTGAATGACATCGGATTGGATTCATCCATGATTGTCATTGGGACTGAAATCAATGGTGAATCAAAGGCATATCCGCTCAATATTGTTGGATATCATCATCAAATCAGAGATTCCATCGGTGGCGTTCCTGTTATGATCACCTATTGCACCGTTTGCAGAACAGGGAGAATTTGGGATCCAATCATTGATGGAACGAATGAAACATTTCGACTTGTAGGCATGGATCATTTCAATGCGATGTTCGAAGATGCCACAACCAAATCATGGTGGAGGCAAGCAAATGGTGAGGCAATCACCGGACCTAGCAAAGGAAAAATGTTGAAAGAATATCCCGTATTTCAAAAAACACTTCGTGAATGGAAAAGACGCTATCCAAAATCACTTGTCATGCTTCCCGATCCAGAATTCAAGAAGCAATATGCAGGTCTGCAAGGATATGATAATGGCCTCTTGAAAAGCGAACTTGTGGGAACAAATACCGGATCATGGCAAGATAAATCTTGGGTGATTGGAATTCGAGTTGGAGAAACAACCAAAGCATATGATTGGATCTCCACAAAAGCAAAAAAAGTTATTCTTGACAAAGTGCAAGGCGAACATATCATGGTTTCCATTCAATCAGACAATGCTACATTCAATGTCTGGAGCAGAAAGGTTGATAGTTTGATACTCAACCCCATGTCAATGGGCAATGACCAATTTTATGATCAAGGAACACAAACCCTTTGGGACAAAACCGGTCGTTGCATTGATGGTTTCTTGCTTGGAAGACGCCTAACCGCAATCCCTGCATATCAAGAATTTTGGCATTCTTGGCGAACTTTCAATCCCAAAACGCTGACCTTTGGATCGCCCCGCTGAGCATGACAATCCTTTGCTGAAAATTGGGTATTTTTGAGCTTTACCTCAAGAATACCCTAATCGCCACGATGACCTCACAAGATGACAAATTATACAGCTCGGTTGATTATTCGCTGATCCGCCGATTGCTCATATTTGTCAAACCGTATCGTATTCCCCTTTTCATTGTATTCATTCTTACCGTCATTGCTGCCGGAATGGCACCTTTGCGACCATATCTCACCAAAGTTGGGATTGATTCTTATATCATCAAACAAGATGAAGAAGGATTGGTGATGATCATCGGCGTCATTTTGACAGTCTTGCTTTTGCATGCAGGATTGCAATATATCACATCCATCATGCTCCAAAGAATCGGACAAAAAGTATTGTTCAATATTCGCATGGAAGTGTTTAATCACATTCAATCTCTATCTCTCAGATCCTATGATACAACACCCGTTGGAAGATTGGTTACGCGAGTCACCAATGATATCGAAGCATTGAATGAACTCTTTACATCCGGCGTTGTCACCATCTTCTCAGACATCCTCCTTATTGCATTCATCATTAGTTTCATGCTTGCAACAAGCTGGGAAGTGAC
>Ga0129333_10002772_pt1 | contig 16356 bp, 19 predicted proteins | sample CPB6_08_DNA_FD_94474 | JGI IMG/M metagenome (GOLD analysis project Ga0129333, IMG submission 94474) | Freshwater to marine salinity gradient microbial communities from Chesapeake Bay, USA - CPBay_Sum_0.6_0.8_DNA | ecosystem: Environmental > Aquatic > Marine > Coastal | place: USA: Chesapeake...
GAGCAAGCGCCATCCCCCCAAGCCTGAGAGATGATGTTCGTTATCCCGCCGACGCCGAACGCATAGTTTAAGGACTGCCCGAGCGCCGTTATCGCGCCGGATGAGATCGGCTGTCCTGTGACAACAGTTTGAGGATCTGCAATCGTTGGAGGGGATATAAAGCTGTTGCTCATAGATGCTCCAAGCTCAATGTGACAGGAACTCTCTTCTTTAGATCTCCAAATGGCAGAGAGAACGACTTTGAAACCATAGAGCAACGAAGGCGCCCTCTGTCTCCGTTGTTCTCACTCGTGAAGAGCAGATCATAAGCTGGCTGATTCGCAGAGATAAGCCCCTCTCTAAGCGCTCGGCGGGAGTCTCCAACATCTTGATAGAAGTTCACGCGCTCTCCCTCTCCACAGTAAGGAAGGAAGCCCTCTGTGAAGTGGCGATAAAGATCTTTTTGATCGAGCAAAGCATCGAGATCAAACGTGAGATTACTCGTCACATATGAGCCGAGAAAGTTTGACGTATAGCCGCCTCCCAGAAGGCGGCGCGCTGTGCTTAGAGTTTCTACAGAGTAGAAGTGCGCCTGATAAGGGCGTGAGGGGAACAGCGCCCCGGGGAGAGGGCGCGCGGCTGTCACTTTTACATAGTCGGCGGATGTCGCAACTGCTACCTCTGAGCCGCTGAAGCCGAGACGATCTCGAAAGGAGGTCGATAGCCAAGTGAGCGCCCCCTGTATTGCGGGATAGTGTGTCTCAACGTGGCCCTCTGCATTGATGAGCCAAAAGAACAGAGACGCTGTTGAACTCTGGGAGGCCTCCTGTAAAGCCTCAAGACAGCTCGACGAATACAGCTCATCAGCGTCGTTCGTGACTCCGCGCGCTCTGATGAGCGTAGTGATGTCCTGGCGCGGGCGATAACTCGTTGACGGGTAGGGCGCCGTGAAGGAAGACGCGCCGCTTGTGAGCGTGAAGCGCGCGCCTGTATAGACGCCCCTGTCCCATTCGCCCTCCGCTGTTATCGTATGGCGCCCTCCTATAAGGGAGGATGACTGAGAGCCCCATCCAAAGACATCCTCGCCCACAGGCGCGATATTAAACGCTGTTGTCGCGTTAGAGATGACGAGCAGATCATCGGTGTTGAGCGTGACAGTCCAGTCAGCCCCAAAGTTAGATGACCCATCAACGAGACTAGAGAGTGGTGAGAGGCTTGAGCGCCCATTTAGAAAGAACAGAGCATCCTCATAAACGCCCGCGCCGGTGGCGAATGTCGGCATCGAGACGGGGATCGCTGTTGATGTGAGTTCGAACAGCTCCTCTCCGCTCCATTGACGCGCGTCAAATGACGCGATGAGGGCGAAGTTCGGGGAAGGATCATGAACAGGCATTTAACGAGCCCCTCTCATCTCGCCGCGTCTGCGGTCTAATCGCTGAGTGAGCGCCATCTCTGCGGCGCGCTTCGTATCATAGACAACAGCGCCTCCAAAATTGACATTATAAACAATCTGGCTTGCTGTAGCCGCCTCTCTAGTTGGCGCAGTCGTTGATTGAGGAAGCCCTGTGGGAGAAGTTGTCGGCTTGTTCATTCCGCCGCCTGAACTCTTAGGCGAGGGGATCGCTTTGGCGAGCCCTCCAGCGAGAGCCGCAGCGCTCGCGAATATACCCGCCGAAGCAAAGTGACTGGGCGCCGCGCCGGGATTTGTGAACAACGCCGCCGTCCCATAAGCCGTTTCCATCAACGCCTTAACTGTGGACTCTTGCGCTAAGCCCTCGAGGACTGCTTTGAACGCTTCGCCCATAGATTTACTAGTCCAAATGGCCGCCGCCGCTGCTTGAGCAAAGCCCTTTCCATATTCATCAATAACATCCTTCGCGAGCTTCATCTTCGCGTCTGCGTTCTTCCTCTCGATCTCCGTTCGCTCGACATTATAGCGCTCAGTCAGCTCAAGAATCCGCTGCTCATTATCGCGGGCCATCTCAAACTCTTGAGTATAGCGAAGCCTTAGATTGTCCATATCGCGTTGAGTCTGAGCCTCAACATCCCCCTCTCGAATCACGCGATGATCAATCTCAAACTGCCGGCGCTCAAGCTCGAGCGCGATCATCGCGTCTCTCTTCTCCTTCTCAATCCTTAGGCTCTCCGCTGCTAGAGCCTTCTCTCGCGTGAGCTGCTCATCCTCATACTTCTTCAGATCGAGCAGATAGCTTGATTCAACGAGAGCGCGCTTCAGCGTGTCCTCTCGCGCGAGGGCGAGCCCCGTTTGATAACGCTCATTAATGAGCGCGAGCTTCTGATCTTCAGCGTCTTTCGTAAGCTGAATCTCAAGCTGGCGAAGCTGAGACTCAGCTTGAATCCTCGCCGACTCACGCGCGAGAGACGCGGCCTCTTCGCCCTTGCGCGCCGTCGCCGCTTGCTTCATCTCAGCACTGCGCTTCTTCTGTGCATCCGCAAGAATCTGATTCGCTTTCGCTTGAGCTGTGAGCGCCTCTGTTTGTCCATGCTCGGCGTCTATCTGGCGCTTGAGTTCATCTCGAATCGCTTTGATCTGCTCGAGGTTTGTTGCGTCATCAGCCGCTTTCAACTTGAGCGCGACGGCTCGCGCGTCCTCCTCGATAGCGAGCCGCCTGAGAGCGTCTGTTGCCTCATCAATCGCGCTCGCCTCGACAGTCATCAAATCGAGAGCCTTCTTGCGCTCGGCGAGCTCTTGAGCCTTCGCTAGAGCGGCGTCATATGTGTTCTCCTCAAACGCCTTCTCTTGCTTGGCCGCCTCCGCGATCTGAAGGCTCACAGCCTCTTGATTGTGCCTTAACTGTTCGAGCCGCTTATTAAGTTCCTCTGTTGCTTTTGCCTCATGTTGACGCGCGCGCGCTAGATCTGCTCCAACGGAGACGAGCCGAGCGCCGGCTTTGTCAGCGTCCTTCATCAACTCATTGAGTTCTGTTTGAAGGCGCGCTGATTCTTTTGTCGCTGATTGTTCTGCGATATAGGCCTTCGTGAGCTTCTCATATTGTTTGATGAGCTTCTCTTTAGCGAACTGAGAATCAAGAGTCGCGCGCGTGAACTGACTAAGCGCCTCCGCCGCAGGAAGGGCCCCCCCCTCTGCAAGCGCCTCGAGCTTTCCTTGTAAGTCTCCCGCCGCCGCCGCCATCGCTTCGGCGTTATCCTCTGCCTCTTTCGCCGCGCCGCTCAGCGTCCGAAAAGCCTCATAAGCAGTCCCGATCGCTGTCACAACTAAAGCAAATGGCCCTAGAAGAGATGTGAGGCCCGTTGAGGCTCCTGTGCTTAGAGCGGAGAAGGCGTCTTTAACTCCTGAGACAGCGCCGACAGTCGAGCCCAGAGCATCACTCACGCCTGAGAGCCCCTCGCCGAGCTGCTGATTCGTTTTCCCAACAACATCACCCACGCTCTTAAAGGTCTGTCCAACTCCCTCCGCGCCCTTCGTGATGTTTTCAAGCCCCTTGTTGACTTGCTGTTGACCTACAAGCTCAACCTCTATCTCAACCTTATTCTCAGACATTCGAGGCCTCCTTTAAGGCTTGCTCGCGATGGCGAGCGATCATCTCCTCAGTCGCTCCGTGTAAGATATCGAAAGCCTCGACAATCGCGCACGATGGAGAGGGGAACATATCTGATAATGAGGCGAGCCCCGCTCTATGTCGAGAGTAAGCCGAGACGATAGAAGCAACACGATTCGCATCTGCAACAGGACAGGAGCGAATCTCTAAATCGCTGAAAGATGAGCCGCTATCCGGCGCGACTCGATAGCCGGGGATAAAGACGCCGCTCTCATCGCTCTGTGATTGTGGGAGCCCTTCGAGAAAAGGCCCGCCACAGTTGCCACGCAAGCGACGAAGAGACGGCTTCGCCCTACACTGATCACACTTCCAAGCCCGGCCGCCGCCGTTGGATAACCAAACAGCGGCGGCGAGTGCTATTTTCCCGAGTGACCGAGAAGGCTGATCCGCTGAACATGACGCACCAGCTCAGCTAGAACCTGCACACGATGAGCCTCAGGTCGAATCAGATCAAGCGGATTCTCGCCTTTAATCTCTGCGCCATCAATCGCCACAAGCGCAGAGCGAACCATCTCAACGAATACCCGGTTTAAGTAGGCCTGATACTCTCCGAGCGCTTCTCGCTCTTCGGTCTGTAAAGCGTGATGCCATCGCGCACGCTCTGAGAGAATCGAAGGCTCAGCCATCCACAGATGACGCCCTAGCTCACTCCGGCGATAAGCTCCGGCGCGAACTTCTGCCTCTTCACGCTCCGCAGGGGAGAGCGCTTTGAGACGAAAGAGAGTGGCGCCCTCATAGCCTCCCAACTCTTCAAGCCTCCCGCTCTCTAAATAGGCGTGAATCTGCTCAGGAGAGCCGATGACAGCGGGATCACAAGAGACAACAACGTCAAGCGTCATCGAGGAGGAAGGGAGGAAAGCGAGGGCCATTGATTACACTCCGAGCGCGATTCGAACGGGACTATTGCCGGCGGCGCTGTCACTCACGTCTCCGCCGAAGCGCCCCGCAGCGTAAGTCAACATCTGGCGTGTGATGTCGTTTCCGCTCACGTCATACTTAGACGGATCCGCCGTCAGATAAGCAGCGGGAAGCATGAACGCCGCGCCACAGCCATCTTTAACAGGCCCACAACCTATCAACACTTGGCGCGCTGTTCTGTTGAAGAAATCCTGATTGATCGCCGTGTTAGGGTCGCTCACAGTCAGCGACAGCTCAACCGCGACATCGCTGATCTCATATCCCTTCATCGCCAGGATGGAGTTACTGTGGCCGATAGGCGTCAGCGTGTTCGTGATCGTGAGAGAGAAGTCCTCACAATCGAGCGCGATTCGGCCGAGAGTGTCTCCAGTCGTGGCAGTGCTTGACGTCTGAGGCGCCGCGTCGCTCAGAACAACATACGAGCCCCGGAACGATGAAGCGGCGCCCGTGTTATAGACAGCCTCAACAGGCCCCACAGCATTTCCATGATCATCTTGAATGAGCGCGCTCTGAAAAGTCATATCCGCCATAACTCGCCCGTTATCCAAACTGAAAGCGATACTCTCCAAAACGCAGCCATAAGCGAAAGAGCGGAAGTTGACTCCATCGACACGGAACGCGAGTGAATAGTTCCTCCCGCCGGTCAAAGTGCGGGAGCCTGGAAACCAGGTCTGCATTCCTCGCACAGTCTGAGAGCCTGAGAACGCCGCAGAGAACGCCGGGCTCACAGTGACATCTCCCGAGACATCGTTATCAGTCACAGCGGAGAACTCAGCGCGTCCGTTTAGATTTGCGCTGATGATCCCGCCGATTGAGTAATCAGTGCTCGTTGCTGTGGGCGTGAACGTGTTCACATCAGAGGGAGTTACAGTGTCGGACTTCATAATGGAGTTATTTGAGAGGAAGCCCGCGCCGAGAAGATGGCCTAGATAGTTTGAGGCGTAAGTGTCTGCATCTGCGCCGATAGTCGTCAAGTCAATGCGGAGCTGAATCTGCCCCGTGCGACGGCGCACACGGGCGCCCGCGCTCCAAACGGTGTCGGGCTCGGGCGCGATACCATAAGAGCCATCACGCGCGTCATTACGCTCGCTCACGATGGCGTCTCCATAGATGACGATGGGATCACGCTCGCATGGGAGAGAGACGAAAGAGAGTGCGCCCGCATCGGGGAGCCCCGTTGAAGACGAGAGCGAGCCGAAAGAGTTTTCGACTGCAACCGACAGAGAGCGATGAGTGACGCTCATTTAAGCCTCCAGATAAAGAAGATCGAAAGGGAAGGACAGGATGAGAAAGTGAGCCTCTATTGTTGGGTCAAGAATGGGCTCGGCTGTAGCCTCCCCCGGGATGACGGAGAGGATTCCACTTGTCGCAAGATTATAATCAGGCCCCTTCAGCGCGAGGAGGAGAAGAGCTGCGTCTTCATTGATGAGACGCTCTAAATAATGCTCCTCAGCCGGGACTTCATACTTCACACGCAGAATCAGCGGAACACGCCGACGCCCAGAGAGCGCCGCCGCGCCGTCATCGCGTGAGAAGCCATTGAGACGAATCTCAAATGATCTGTTTGTGTGTTGGCGTAACTCGAGCGGAGAGACGCGGCCGCCTGTGCGTGCATTGATGGCAGTGAAGCCGTGATGAATGTCGGTCTTTGGCGAGATGGCCTCAATCATCTGCTCAAGCTGTTTACAAGCAGAGAAGATCCCCTGACTCATCGGCGCCTCCCCTTGATATTCGCGATTAAATCAAGCTCAACAGCTTTGACTATAATGTCAACCTGTCTCGGCGAGAGCCCTATAAAAGGGCGATCCTTGTTCACGCCGTAACCATAATAACGCACATGAGGCGAGAGCCCTATAACAAAGCGCTGAGCGTCGGCGTGAAGCACTACTAGATTATTCATAAGCGCCCCGCTGGAGACGAGATCAACGAGCGCGGATGAGCTGCTATTGCGCCGGCGTGACTTGTCTTTATATTCCCGATAGCCGCCGGCGAAGAACATTGAGCGCCCCGTGCGAGAGAGGCGGCCTCCCTTCGGCTTGAGACGCGCTCCTCTCAAAGCGATATAGATCGGCTTTGTGCTGTAGCGCTTGAACTTCTGATCATTCACATCGAGGCCGCTGCTAGTCCTCATTTTGATTGAGGCGATAGTGTTGAGCGCGAGCGTTGCAGATTGTTGAGCAGTCCAGAACGCCGACGGCAGATTGAGATTTATATTCGCTCTCATCGGCATTTTAGAGCCTCCTCTGTTAGTGCCTCATCCCGCGCGATGGCGTGAAGAAGCTATCGTTTGAACTCTTGATATATGAGGCCCATGACGCGCGGAAGTCACGCGCTGAGCCCCCGACTTGAGCATTATCAAGATCGCCCTCATCCACAATCCCGTCCCCGTCTTTGTCGATTGCGACGAGACGCAGAGCAAGAGTGAGCGTCTCCTGGTATCTCTCGCGAAGAGCGTTCGCCGTGTCTAGTTGGAGCGCGGCCTCATAGACGCGCGCCGCTGTCGCGTAGGCGTGAGCGTTTCTAAAAGCCTCTCCGTTGAAAACCTCATCCTCTGTGAGCGCTCGGTCTTTGAGATGATCGCGGAGAGCGAGAACAACCTCATCGAGCGCGGCGCTTATCTGCGGTGATAAGTCGCTTTGACGGCGCGGGATCATATCGGCGAGTTGGGGAAACATCCCAACGAGAGCCTCATGATCGAGAGTCGTTGAGAATGGGCGCGGAGTGACTTTGAACAGATCTCGCTCAACGCGATTCTCGGCGCCCTGTCCTTTATCAATGGAGTAATGAACTTCGAGCGCATAAGTCGCGCTCGTCGCTGTCACCCATGAGGGAACAGTTCCAAACCACAGCGCGAACTCAAGTGAGGCCTCAGTCCCGAGATCAATCTCACGGGGGAGGGGCTCCGCGAGAATCGCAGTTGTCCCGATGAGGCGCGTGAGCTGCACAGGATAAAGCGAGTCGCCCGCTGTGATAATAAAGGCGCGTGTCTGATCTGCCTGGAGCCCTGTTGCTTGATTCTCGATTGTGAGAGTGCGCCTATCCGCCGCTATCGCAGAGACGCTCACAGAGGCGCGCGTCTGCGAGAGATAGATGATTGATGTCTGTCCTTCCTCTTTGAAGTAAACAGCGGGCGCAGTAGTAAGAGGCCCCGGCGCCATCCATTCAAAGCGATGACTCGCCCCCGTGACAGCTTTTCTCATATTTAAGCTCCTGCGTTCGCTCTGAGGATATCTGATTTCGTGGCGAGCGTTAGATTCGCCGCTTCGACGAAGCCCTCTGAAACAGGGCTCCAAGAGTGCCGGCAGTTATAGCCGCCTCCGCTGAGCTTTACAGGGAGCCCCTGTCCGTTATCGAGTCGCGCCATCTGTTGCTCATTGACAACTTTATTGATGAGAGGCTTACAGAAGGCCCGCGTGATCCCATCGCGCGGGCCGGTGTAGAGATAAAGATTCAAGCCGGCAGACTCCCCCACAGAAGCAGTTACTTGACGCCCATACGAGGCCATCTTTGTTCGTGCTTCTGTGAGTTGGCGCCCCTCTGAGCGCTCGAGCTGAGAGGCGAGGCGCGTCATCGCGGAGCGTTGAGGAACGCCCAGAGTCATTCCCTGCAACGCCTCTCGAATCGCCTTCGTCACATCGGGAATAATAACATCTTGAAAGACTGCATCGACGGCCGCCACACGGAAGCCATCGAGCTTAGTTTGAACTAATGCTGCTGAGGCTAGAGGTTCCAACACTTGGATCGACTCTAGCGCCGCCGCCGCGATTCGGTCTGATTGAGTGAGGAACTCCTCAATCGTCATTCCGAAGCCGGCTTGAACAACAAAATCAGCCAGGGCGTCTCTTGACATAGCGAGGAGCGCCTCTGGCGTGGTCATTGAAAGAGCCGTCTCAAGCACATCGAGAAGGCTCTTCCTGCTTTCTCCCATCACGCGAGCGAGTTGATCAGCCGCGCTTATCTCCGCCTTCAATTCCTGAACTTTTGCCCGAGTCAGCGCGGCGCGGGCGCCGTCCTGCTCCTTCGCCTGGGCGAGCATATCCGCGATCGCTATCTTCGCGGCGTTCTCGCCTTCTGCTAGGAGATGGACAGCAGTCCCACCACACGCGCAAGACATTTTCAGAGGCAGTCGGTGAGGATGTAACCAAAGTTAGAATCAATCTTCGAGAACACGTGCGACTCCTCAGCATAGACATAACGGCGGATCTTGCCGAGATCGTCATACTGACCAGCCACAGGAGCGCCGAACTCGAAGTTAAGCGCTGCAACGGGCATCCCCTTAACGCCGTTCTTCTGAACGATTGCGTCTGAGCCGTGCATGATCCCCATGAAGAGAGAATCGCCCGTCCAGATGTAGCCCTCAGAAGAAGCCGCGCCGGGAACAGCGGAATCAACGCGAGCCTCGCCAACTAGGATATTCGGGATCCCCAACACATCGGAGAGAACCTGCTTCACGGCGGCGTCTGAGAGGATGAGATTCCCCGAGGCGATACCAGCCGAGCTAGTCCCAACATAACCGCGAACCTCAGGATTGCGCGCGAGCGCGCGGAACAGATCACGCCCGAAAATCAGCGTATCGGGATTGATCCCATGAGAGGAAGCAAAGACAGTGTCTTTGAGCTGGTGAAGATACGAGAGGGGCTCCGCGCCGCTCGCGTTGAACTTCCCGCCGAAGCTCGCAGTGGAGGAACTGTTGGCGAAGTTGCTAGTCCCAAAGAGAAGATCAGCGGCGCGCTTCTCCTTCGCAAGCTTCATCACTCGCGAAACCTTGCGGGCGAGGCGCTGCTCTTCGCTGCCGGGATACTGCGAATCAATGATGTCCTCCATCGCGATGGAGTCCTTCGCCGAATAGATCAACGCCTTATAGACGCTTGACGAGCGATCAAAGCCGCCGATAGAGGCGCGATCAGCGCCAGGCGCGCGCTCGAGATCAAGGCCCGCGCCGGCGCCCATAAAGTTACGAGTCTGCTCAATGAGGAGAGTCCCGCTACGCTCAGGAACCTTGATCGTCTCAAACACCTTATCGGCGATGAGCTGCGCGTCTGAGGGGACAGCCTCGATGACGAGCGAGGAGAGGATCTGATCAACGGGATGAAGATTGCTGTATGAAGAAGCCATTTAGAAACTCCTTAAGGGTTCACGGTCAGAGGGCCACTGAAGAGCGCGAGGAGCTGCTCATTCGCGGCGGCGCTCGTCTGATTGGCGTTGGGGATGACGCGCGCAACGGCGTAATCGCCGGTAGTGAGCCCGCTCTTGACCTTGCCGCCAGTCGTGACAGCGAGGAGAGGAGACGTGGCGAACGTGAGAGAGCCGCCGGCAATGACGCGCGTGAGGCCGTGCACAACAACGTCCACAGCATCACCGGCAGAGCCCGCGCGCTGAGCGACGCCGATGACGTCCGGGGAGGTGGCGTCAGTTGCAACGGCGATCTTGCCGGCGGAAGTGAACGCAACAAGCGCAAACTCAGTCACAGCCGAGGCGCAGATAAAAGACTTAACGATATTCTGAGTCTCCATCTTAGGCTCCATACACAGCGAGATATTGATCGGGATTAGTAGTGCGGAAGAGATTCAAAGCCTCCGAGAAACTGAGATGTTTCTCAGCGGCAAGCGTCTTAATCTGCTCAGCGAGAGAGGCGCGCGTCAACTCCTGCCCGGAGGCGCCGTGACCGATCTCATTGAGGGGAACGGCGCTGTTAGTGGCGCGCTCGCTGAACATCTGCCAGAAGATCGGCTGAGAAGCCTTCGCGTCCCAAGCGGCCTCAACAGCTGCTTGCTCAGAAGGGCGAACCTTACCCTCGCGCAGAAGAGCGCTCACAGCCTCTCGGCGCTCGATAGCGCGCTTCTCGCTCTCGATAGAGGCGAGCTTCTCACTGAGCTGCTTATTCGTGGCGCGGAGAGTGTTGATCTCCGAGAGGAGCGTCTCGCTCATCATCTTCGCCTTCTTCTCGCCATCGGCCACGATGATCACGGGAGGCTCCTCCTCCTCAGTCTCGGGCGCCATCGGCGCGGGCTCAAGCGGCATCTCTGCGGAGAGCTTCGCCTCTGCCTCTGCTTGCATATCAGCGATCTTCTGCTCAAGCTCTTTGACCATCGCGTCTTTAGCAGCGAGGGCGCTCTTAAGCTCTTCTGGGGACATCGTTTCTAGATTGTCCATCAAAGACTCCTTTAACATTACACGATCAATCGAATCGTTTGATTGTGCGGGTCGTGGGGTTAGTGTGATTGCGAGGAGCTGTGCAGAGCCAACCTTCGCGCCGCCATTGCGAGCGTAAATATCGCCTGTCACATACTCAGGAGAAGACCATAAAACGCCGCCGGCGTCTTCCACGACGCGAAGACCGCGCTCATTATATGCGGGCGTTGCGTAGAGGCCATCTGCGCGCATCTCGAGATCAACGACGAGCCCGAGCGCGCCTCCCACATCCGGCGGCGCGGGCGTCCCAGGATTGAAAGGCGAGGAGGCGTGTTGCCAGTCGATGATCACAGGATCTTGAGCGCGCCGCTCTTGATAGACGCGCAGAAGCTCAGCGCACAGCGCTTGATCCACTTCGCCTAGAGTCTCCCCACTGAGGCGCGCGGAGACTTGACCAAGAGCGAGAGTCTTAAACGGCTTTCCGAGAGTGAGCCCCTCAGGAACATCATAACCGCCGACAGAGGCCATCTGCACAGCCTCTCCATAAGCGCGAAGCGTCGTGAGCTGCTCATCTGCTGCGTTCATCTGATTCACAACCTTTCGAGCCCAAGAGAATCCCGCGTCTCCTCCCCATCCATCCCACGCCTGACGGCCGGGGCCATAATCATCCCAAGTTGAGCCCTGTTTATCAATCTCATGGCGCGTGAAGTAAGCGAGCATCCGCCGAATCGTCTCAGGCGAGACATTACGCCCAGATGACAAGTCACGCGCGCGAGCCAAGCCGACAGGAGTCATCCCCCTCTGTGAAGGAGGCTTCTCTGCTCGATTACGAAGAGCGCGCGCGGCGGCCTCTCGAACGCCCTTCGGCGGCGTAAAGTCAATGTGAGAGTATTTCTCGGGAACAGCCCAAGCGTAACCGACAAGGAGAGAGCGCTGCTTAGCTTTGCGAGTCATCGCGCCTCCTCTTAAGGAGCTGCTCAGCTAGTGCCGCCACAGGAGAGGGCGCTGTGCGCTGAACGGGAGAACGCTCAACGCCCTCTGGCAGATCACCTGCACCGAGGCGCTCACGGATGGCGCGCTCTAGGTTGTCGTCGGGCGTGAGGAGCCCCGCCGCGACAAGTTGAGGCAACATCCCCAGCGACTCCGCGAGATCATCAGTATCAAGCCCCGTGTGAGTAAGGCGTGGGAGCTTAGACGCTGCTACAGGGCCATAGTTCCACGCGATAAGGCGCCCGATTGTCCCGCCGCCGCTCCTATCAACGCCGCTCACAGCCGCCGCTACGAGATCGCAGAGATTGATCGCCGCGCGCCGAAACACGGAGAGATGAACCTCCCCGACAGAGCGCGAGCCTGTATCACTGATCCCCAAGTTTGCAAACTGGGCGAGGAAGGCTTGAGATATCTGATTATCGCACTCCCTGATGATATCCAGAGGCCCTTGAGCATAAAGATTCGGCGCGGCGGCGTAGTTATCGAAAGAGATCACATCGTTCTCAATGAGATAACTCTGCTCCGCGCTGAGGAACGCCTGAGCCTGGCTCTCTGCATCATCAATCATCGCGTTTATGTCGGCGTCGCTGAGCCCGGCCATCTCTGCCTTAGAGCGATCAACGCTTACTTTTGGAGCGGGAATCGCCCAACGATCCACGCCCACGCACATCAAGTTTGCAACGCGCTGTTTCGTGCGCCACCACCACCACACAGGGCGAAGCATCCCCGCGCCCTCGAAGTTAGAGCCCGTTCTGTTGAGCGTCAACAGGAGGAGCTTATTCGCCGGGATGGGCTCGGGAACCTTCGACATCCCCACCATATTTTGAAGAACGCCGTCTAGATGCTGATTGTCTCTTGAGAGCCAGCGCATATGTGCAGAGGGCTCTCTGTCGGCGTAAGAGTCGAGCCATATCCGAATCTTCCCATTCTCATCAGGCCCGACTTTATAAATCTCTTCGGCGTAACGATAGCCAACAGGAACGAACTCGAAGAGATAAGAGAGCTGAGCCTCCCATGAGAGCGACATCTGCCCCGCATAGCCGTCAAGCCCAAACGCCTCATTTGCAAAGCGCGCAAGCTCGAGCGCGATAGGATCCACATCATCCGCCGGGAGGAAGCGCCAAGTCGCAGAGAGGAGGGTCTGTCTCAACATGTGCCATGAGCGGCGCACAACTGGATCAGTCCTGAGCATATCCTCAGCCTCTGTTACCCAGTTGAGGCCTGTAAGCTGAGAGTTTCTCTCATAGCCAGAGATGACGCCGCCGCTGAGCTGCGTCCCGCTGATTCCGCGTGAGCCGAATCGCGGATGACGCGCTTTCATATGGCGCGGCTCGTCGCTCTCTGAGTATTGCATGAAGCCTCGACGGGACAGGATGACTGAGTGATTCAATGAGCCGTCAAGTTTTCAATGTGGTTAGTTTAGACTATCAGCGAAGAGATTTTATTTTGTCAACACGTATGAGCACAAAGACTCAGCAGCTGTTGCAAGCTCTGAGAGCACATCCTCACTGCTAGGCAGGAAGGAAGATGAGGAGTTCGGTGAGGCGCTTGAGGCTTGCAAGCTCTGAGAGCACATCCTCACGGCTAGGCCCCTCAGGATCATAGAGAGCGCTCTCAATTCGAGCGATCATCTCAATCATCTTTAACTTATTATGAGGGGGACTGATCCATTCTGCCAACTCAAAGAAGTCCCGACAAACAAACAATATATCAAACATCTGCTCATCACTCAGAACTATATCAAATAAGCTGGTTAAATATGCGCTCATATGCAAAACGGCCTCATTATACTTATCAAAGCAGTGTGATCGGCGCGTCTCACTCTTACTCTGATGAATACTGAGGACAAAAGAACGAGCGTCCTTGATTTTGCTGTTAAATGAATCATGTGACGATTGATCAAACTTCTTAATCTCTATTGCTTTCATTTCGCTCATCTCCAAGACTCCTTATTTCAACTGTAATCTGAGACGATAAACACACTATCCCTTTTTTTTGTTTAGCTTTTTTCATCAGCCTCATCGAGATCAATAACGCGCTCTACGATGAAGCCTTGAGGCACATCAAGCACTCCTTCGGGAAGAGTGATATCGTGAATCCATGTTCCGGCTTTGTCGAAACCGAGGAAGAAAAGAATCCCCGCGAGGGGATGGGAGATAGTGTTGTGAATGAGCCACAAGAGATTAATCATTTGTTTCTCCACTGTTGGAAGCCTTAGCCTTCTCATCTGCCTCATCTAGCGCCGCTTCTATTTCAGCGAGAAGGGCGAGGCTCTGCGCGTGAAGCTCATGATCTGGCTCGAGCGGGACATAAGTTTTTAAGAGCGCGCGAAGCTCACTCGTCCTCTGTGGGGGATTCATCGTCATAATTTATCCTATTAAGCTCTTGTAGAGCGAGGACTTGAGCCGGCGAGATGGCGAGCCCTGTTCCCTCGCAGTAACCACGCCGGAGCCCTGATAGATGCGGAACTACGCGCCGGTCTTTGATGAAAGTGTTTTGAAAACACATGGGACAGATGATCGGCTGAACACTATCAACGGTCATTTTCGCTCCCCTTGTGTCTAAATTATCGCCCGCTCTGCTCCGCCTTTATGCGCTCGATCTCGCGTGTGAGATACCACTGCGCTTTACTCAAGTCCTCTAGGCGATCGAACTTATGGCCCGCGCGCGCGATGTATTTGAGGGCGTTCCCCAGGTTGAAATTAAGATCCCAGGCTTCGATCACATCGATCGCCTCAAATCCTGTCTCTGAGTGATAATGCTTAGGATGATCAACGCTGCTCATCGTCGAGCTCCTCTGGCTTCTTGCCTGGCTGTGAGGGGGGAGGCGTCTGATCTGAAATGACGCCGACTCGCTTCTCTAGCTTCTCTTTGATGAGCGCAACGAGCCAAGCGTTGAGCGTCCCTGCGCCGGCGCCGAACCACACATCAAGCCACGACGGGCCGAGCGTATAGCCAACGATGGCGCCGCTCAGGATAGCGCAGAGGCGAGTGAGCGCGCGCCGCCGCTCTCGGCCATCCACGAGAAGCGACATGAACGGCTTCACGATCTCTGTCACGCCGAAGGAGAACACCGACGCGAGCAGGATCAAGACAGCGTGTTGCTCGATAACTTGCAGCGCTTGATCAGTCATGTTTCCTCCTAGCGGTTAAAAGACAGCTGAAGAGGGTCGCGCATTTCGTCTCGATTTGTCTAGTGTCATTGAGGAGCGCGGTTGATAGCGCGTCACAGCATCAGCCCAGTAATGAAAGATGCAGTCATAACGAAGCGCGTCGAGGGGATCTTCACGCCCATCTTTCTTCGGCTGCTCAGTAGTGTCCCACGCATAGGAGAGCAGCGCCTTTCTGAGCGAGTTCCCGAGCGCGCGCTCTCCTGCCTCCCAAGCCTCCCGCGTCATAAGATACTGCTTACGCGAGAGCGCGCGCTTGAGACGCTGAACGCCGTTCAAAATATCGACGCGAACGGGGTCAGTCGTGAAGCGCAGCGGGAGCCCGATTCCCCCCTCCTCGATGGAGCGCGAGAGAACTGAGAACGCACTGCGCCCCGTTTGATCGTTGCGCGCGTGTCCCGCTTTGTCTGCAACGCCTGAATCGAGCCAGATTCGCGGCCCCGGCGCTGAGGCTTGAGATGAGCGTGGCCACGCCACGGAGAGAATGAGGCGCGCGAGCTGATCAACCGTCACTTCTTGAGGATTAATCTCTTTAAGAATAACCGTTGCCTCTAGCGTCTCATCGTAGGCCATGATGACCACAGAGGGCTTCCTAAACCCCCAGTCGATGGCAATTCGGCCCGTCATCTCTGGACGATACACCCACCCATCGAGAACATGAGAATCATCGCTGAACTCATTATAAACAAGCCCGCTTGGAGGCTTAGGGCGGTTCATCACCATCGCCTCGCGCTCGTCGGGGGGAAGAAGTTTCGTGGCCTCAAACCACTCCGCCGAAAGGTTGTCTTGGTTGACATATGAGCTGAAAAGCAGCGGATGACTTCCTGCTTGCTCCGCCATTTTACACCACCAAGCATCCACGACAGGAAGCCCAACAAGAACCATCGTCGGCGATGGCCCTGAGCGGAGGCGCCCGAGCGCTTTATGAGCAACTTCTGCGCCGAGCGTTTGACATTCATCCACAAACGCCACACCGCTCGTCACGTTGATGCCCTCTAGGGGATTGTGGGAGGCGTCACGCGTGCCGGGCCGATAGTACGAGCGACAGATGACCGACGAGCCCGAGTGCGTATCAGTCCACTTATTCAGCGTGTGATTATAAGTCCATCCGCGCGGCGCGAGCCATTTCTCAATCTCAGGGAGGAGGACTGAGTTATAGCGTGGCGTTGTGTCCGTGATAAGAAGGCTCGTTGTTCCTGGGCGAGTCTTGGCGATGAACCACAACGCGAAGATGAGTGATGTAGTCTTTCCGGATCCCCAACCACAGCGCGCCGCGATGATCTTCTCTTTGCGGCGAAGCCCGCTTATAACTGCGCGCTGTAATTCGTTGAGGATAAAATCTGTCATTTCTTCTTGTTTGGATTCTTCTTTTGAAAGCCGAGTGCTCTTATGCCCTTATAAGTCATTCGCGTCGCGACATACATGAACACATGGCGATTCTGAGTTATAATAACTCCTTTGTGAACCGTTGGATATACTCTGTTAAAGTCTTGTGTCGCGTCTGACAAATACTTATGGCGACGCTTGCGCTCTATTATACAATCTGTTTCTAGCAAATAATCAGCGCTCGCTATCATTAAATGATA
>Ga0129333_10002773_pt1 | contig 16356 bp, 14 predicted proteins | sample CPB6_08_DNA_FD_94474 | JGI IMG/M metagenome (GOLD analysis project Ga0129333, IMG submission 94474) | Freshwater to marine salinity gradient microbial communities from Chesapeake Bay, USA - CPBay_Sum_0.6_0.8_DNA | ecosystem: Environmental > Aquatic > Marine > Coastal | place: USA: Chesapeake...
CGACTTGAACAGCACGACACCGACATCGAGCAGCAGGGCCTGTGCGGGTTCCATGACCCCATCCTGCACGTCGCGCCCCCACCCGAGAACTCGCATGGGCCGCCTAGCGGGACGCCGGGCTAGGCCGAGAGTTCAGCCAGGTCCGCGATCACGTCGAGGGACTCGGGATTGGCCAGCGCATCGCGATTGCGCACCGGTCGGCCATTGACGATGTCGGCCACGGCGATCTCGGCAAGTTTGCCCGTCAGCGTCCTCGGCAGCTCTCGCACCGGGGCGATCACCGCCGGGACGTGGCGCGGCGATCCCCGCTCCCGCAGGGTCGCGCGGATCCGACTGCGCAGATCCTCGTCCATCGTGGCGTCGGGAGCGAGTACGACGAGCAGCACCATCCGCGTGTCCCCATCCCATGCCTGCGCGAAGGCGAGGGCATCGACGACCTCGGGCACGTGCTCCAGCCCGGCGTAGATCTCGCCGGTGCCGATGCGCACCCCCGCGACGTTGAGCGTCGCGTCGGATCGGCCGTGGATGACGAATCCGCCGTTCTCGGTGCGCGAGGTGAGATCCCCGTGCGTCCACACGCCGGGGAATCGAGCAAAGTAGGTGTCCCGGAGGCGACTTCCGTCGTCATCCCCCCAGATGCCGAGCGGCACCGTCGGGAAGGTGTTGCGGCACACGAGCTCTCCGGGCGTGTCATCGCAGCACTCGCCACCATCATCGTCGTAGACCACGACATCCATGCCCAGTGCCGCTCGCGTGATCTCACCCGCCCAGACCGGCAGCGTCGGAGATGCCGAGACGAAGCAGCCGACGAGATCGGTCCCGCCGGAGATCGGCTGCGGCATGACCTCGGGGCCGAGTTGCTCGACCAGCCATCGTGCCGTGGGCTCCGTGAGAGGCGAACCGGTCACGAGGATCATGCGCAGCCGGTCGAGCTCTCGATCGGCGGCGAGGCTGCGCCCCTCTGCTCGCATCGCGTCGAGGAGCCGCGCACCCAGACCCAGGTGGGTGAGGTCCGCGACGTCGGCCAAGTCGAAGAGCGCATCGCTCGTCGGGTAGGTCGGCGCACCGTCATGCAGGACGAGCGTGGCACCGGTGGAGAGAATCGACACCGCCCAGTTCCACATCATCCAGCCGGTCGTCGTGTAGAAGCACACGCGATCGCCCGGCCCGAAGTCACCGTGCAATGCAGCTTCGACCAGGTGCTTGACAAGGACCCCGCCAGCGCGATGCACGAGGCACTTCGGCTTGCCGGTCGTGCCGGAAGAGAACAACACGTAGGCCGGATGATCGAACGGCAGTGCCTCTGGGCGCAGGACCTCGCCTGCATGACGTCGCTCCACATCGGCGAGGAGGTCAACCTGGAGCACACGGGTGCTGCCCGCGACGCAGCGGGCCGCGATGCCGGCGACATCGACGACGTCAGGATCCACAGGGCTCGTCAGGTCATCGGCGCCCGGGACCACGAGCAGGGACCGTACGGTCGGCAGCGCGCGAGTCAATTCGACGAGGTGATCGCGGCGTTCGTGCCGTTTGCCGGCCCAGCGGTACGACGTCGTGCCGACGAGCACGACAGGATCGAGTTGTCCGAAGCGATCGACGATTGCCGGGACACCGAATTCCGGCGCGGCACTGGAGACGACGGCCCCCACCGAGAGTCCCGCCAGCGTGACGACCAGGGCGTCGATGCCCACGGGCAGGACGAGCGCGATGCGATCGCCGGGAACGACCCCTCGGGTGCGCAGTCCCGCCGCCACGGCAGCGACACGCTCGACCAGCTCCTCACGCGTGAGGGATGCGACGACGGCGACCCCCTCGCCCACCTCGGCGGTCTGCACGACGATCGGGCTGTCCGCATCGCGCTCAGGCACCGGCCGCAGGTAGGTGTCGACGATGTTGAGGGTCGATCCGGGGAAGAACCGAGCATCGGGCAGCGTGGCCGGGCTCGCCGCGACCTCGGTCCTCGACCCGATCACGTCGAAGTGGTCCCACACCAAAGACCAGAATGCATCCGGCTCAGCGATCGACCATGCATGCAGGGCGTCGTACTCGCTGAGGTCACGCCCGGCCCGCGCGCTCGCAGCCTCAGCGAAGGCGCTCATCCGAGTGGGGGTACCGCGGGGGGTGAAGACCGGCTCGCCCATGACCGCATCCTGTCACCGGAGCGTTCGGAGGCGCGTACCGTGGGGGTCCCGGAGCCAGGAGGATCGCCCGTGAGTGACGAGCAGCGGTCTGCAGACGAGCCGCGCGGCATGAGCGCGCAGGATGCGCTCTGGCTCACGATGGACCGGCCCAACAACCTCATGGTCATCGACGGGGTGATGCTCTTCGACGGGCAGCCTGACTGGTCTGAGTTGATGCAAGCGGCGACCTCTCGCGTCATCGATCGCTTCCCGGTCTTCCGGTCACGCGCGCTGCTCAGCGACAGCGGCTGGGTCTGGTCGATCGATCCCCACTTCGCACTGGAACGGCATCTGCGTCGCGTGAATCTGCCCGCTCCGTCGGGGATTGCCGAGTTGGAGCGCTACGTCGCAGAGCAGCGCGCACGGCCACTCGACCGCGACCGGCCTCTGTGGGACATGACCCTCGTCGATGGGGTCACGCTGGATGACGGTACGACGGGGTCGGCGCTGGTCTGCCGCTTCCATCACGCCATGGCCGACGGAGTGCGACTCACCCAGGTGATGCTGAGCCTGTGCGATACGACCGATCCCCATGTCGCGGCCATGGTGGCGAGGCCGACCCCCAGTGGTGGTGCCCTCGGTATCGCCTCCGGCATCGCTGGCGCTGCCGGGGAGGCGCTGGCCGATGTCGCGCGCGCGGTGACACGCGGAGCCACGGCGCTGGTGAAGGACACGCGGCAGGCGCTGGAGTCGACGTGGGAGATCGGCGGCGAGATCGTGCGCAGCCCCGGACGTCTGGTCGACGCCTTTGAAGCCATGGGGCTGGACAACCGCTTCGCCAACACCACCGGGTCCCTGGCCAAGCTCGCACTACGCGGGTCCACGACGCAGACGGTGTGGAGTGGCACGCCGGGAGTTCATAAGGCAGTGGCCTGGTCGTCACCACAGTCCTTGGATGAGGTGAAGGCCATAGGCCAGGCGCATGACGCCAGCGTCAACGACGTCCTCCTCACCGCAGTCGCCGGCGGGCTGCGGCGATATCTACGCACGCGCGGGACCGAGGAGATCGTCGAAATCGAGTGGATGGTGCCGGTCAATCTCGTCCCCATCGCCGAGAACCTCCCGGAGGATCTTGGCAACTACTTCGCACTCGTCATGGCGGTGCTGCCGCTCGAGCCAAGCGATCCGATCGAGCGACTTCGCCGGACGCATGACCGGATGGATCGCATCAAGCGCTCTGAGGAGCCCATCATCACGTTTGGCGTGCAGCGAGGAATCTCAGCGGCGCCACGACCCGTGAGCACTGCGCTCACCGACTTCTTCGCCAACAAGGCCGTCGGCGTGCTCACCAATGTGCCGGGTCCCCGTGCGCCGCTGACCTTCGCCGGCGTCGGGGTGCGCCAGGTGATCGGCTTCGCTCCCTCCTCCGGTGACCAGCCGATGACCTGCACGGTCTTCTCCTACGCGGGCAGCGTCACGATCGGCTTCGCTACCGACGCCGGACTCGTGCCCGATCCCCGCGAACTCGTCGACGGAACCGTCACCGAGCTGCAGACCCTGGTAGACATGTCGTCGTGAACGAGGAGGCCTACACCCAGGGGATGCTTGTCGTCGCCCAGGTGTTCGAGATCATCGCCGCGGGGATCCTCATGATCGGCCTCTTCTTCGCGGGCTTTGTCTCCCTGCGACTGTGGCGACGCACACGCAGCGGCGAGGCTGCCTACAAGCTCATGCGCCAGACATTCGGCGGGGTCCTCCTCCTCAGCCTCGAGATCCTCGTGGCTGGCGACCTCATCCGCACAGTCGCAGTAGCGCCCACCCTCGACAACGTCATCGTGCTCGGCCTGATCGTCCTCATCCGCACCTTCCTGTCGTTTTCCCTCGAGATCGAGATCGACGGCGTACCGCCGTGGCGCAAGGCCCTGGTGAGCGGCGCCTCCGTGATCAGCCAGGCTCAGCGCACCGCGCGCCAGGTCCCCGATGCCGCCGACAACCCTCCGGCGTCGCTCTAATCCCCATGTCCGCGACCGGTCCCGCTTCCACGCCGGCAACGCCCGACGACGTCAATCGTCAATTCGCCGCGGCGACATTCGCCATCGTCGTCCTGCTGTCCGCCACCAGCGGCATCGTCGATGCGGTCGCTTTCGCGCGCTTCGGCGTCTTCGTCGCCAACCAGACCGGCAACCTCGTCATCGTCTCGTTGAGCCTCGCGCGCGAGCAGCCGGTCGAGACGCAGATCGCCTCTGTGCTCGCACTTGGCACCTTCACTATCGGCGTGTTCCTTGCCGTCCTGCTCCGCAAGGTACTCCTGCGTCGCATGCCACAGGCCCGCACCCGCGTGGTGATGCTGAGCCTGGAGGCGATCCTCATCGCACTCACCGGCCTCGGTGTCGTCATCTGGGGAACGAAGCAGTTCGCCTATCTCGCCGTCGTGATGCTGTCGCTCTCCCAATCGATCCAGGCCGCGGTCGTCACCCGCATCATCGGTCTCGCCGTGCAGACGGTGGTCATCAACACCGCGCTCGTGCAGTCAGCCGAGGCCTGGGCGGTGGGACGCCGCCGCGCAGCGGCCATCGCATTCGGCACGCCCATCGGATACCTCCTGGGGGCGTTCATCGGCGCGATCCTGCTGCGATTCCCCCCACCGACGGCTCTCATGAGCGCGCTGATCACCGCGGCAGCCGCACTCATCACCGCTCACGTCATCCGCGTGCGCGGTGGCCGTATCGAATAGGTGCCCTACGCCACATCGAGGCGCGCCACGCGGCGACGCGCATTGCGCTGCGACGGCGACTGCCGTCCCAGGAACGCGGCCATTCCCGCGAGCAGCGCTCCGACGGCAGGCCGCGCCAGGGAGAGCGGCACGGGTGGCATACCGAGCATGCGGCGCTGGTCAGCCGGCAACGTCGCCACGGCGCCGGCGAAGAGCACGCCGTACGGAGGCCGCGCGGGCAGAGGCAGCGGCGCAGTGCGGACGAAGCGCACCGTGCGGTCGCTCGCCGGTGACCGGCGCAGCGCCGGGGCGAAGGCAGCCATCTGCTCATCGAGTTCAGCGACGGACCGCGGCGGATCCGTGACGCCGACCAATTCGCCAGCGGTCGCCCACTCGCGCACGTAGGCATCCTCCCCGCCGGGGATAGGACCTCCCCACACACGATGGGTCGCGAGGAAAGAGTCAGTGAAGGCCACATGTACCCAACGGAGAAGTTCGGGATCGCTTGCCGCATAGGGACGCTCGGTGCCGTCGGCGTCGTAGGTGCCCCGGACCTTGCGATGCAAGCCGCGCACGCGTGCGCATTCCCGATCGGCCTGCGAGGTATCTCCGAAGGTCACGACCGTGAGCCATTGCGTTGTGCCGGCGAGCCGTCCGAGCGCATCGTCCTCGTATCGCGAATGCTCCTGCACCCCTGCGAGGGCCGCAGGATGGAGCGCCTGCAGGAGAAGGGCCCGGACTCCGCCCACGAGCGTGGGCAGCGAGCCGTGCACGGCCCAAGCAGCTGATCCGGGGCCGAAGTAGCCCGTGTCCGACCCGTACTCGAGTTGGCGGACCCACTCCGGCTGCCCCTCAGGATCGCCGGATACGAGGCGGCGGAAGCCACCCGCGATGAGGTCGGCGGCAGCCTCGACGGGATTCACCCCACTAGCGTGCCGTGGGCGACCGCTGCGCGCATCCGCAGCCTGCGTGGCTGTCAGGCAGGCTCGCGCAGAGCGATCAGTGCGGCCTCGGCCAGGAATCTCGTGCCGATCGCGATGGCTCGCTCGTCGATGTCGAAGGTGGAGGCGTGCAGGTCCAGGCGCGGGCGATCGCCGAAGTGCGTGCCCAGCCGGGCGTACGCCGAGCGCGTGTGCTCGCCGTACCACGCGAAGGTGTCAGCCCCCATCGATCGAGGCGCCTCGACCACCCCGGCATCGCCGACGACACCGCGCGCGGCGGCAGCGAGCACCTCGACGGCATGAGCCTCGTTCACCACCGCGGGAGTGCCGCGTTGATAGTCGATCGCGTGTGTGGCGCCAGAGTCGGCGAGGATCTCTTCGGCAACTGCACGCACGACGAGTTCGGCGCGATCCCATGCTTCGCGATCAGCGCAGCGGACAGAGCAACGCAGGACGCCACGGGCAGGGATCACATTGGCTGCCTCGCCAGCGTGCACGGATCCGAAGGCAACGACGACCTCGTCATCACCGGTGCCTGGAGGCCCCTCGGGTGCGCCGAGTCGACGCCGAACCTCGCCGGGGAAGGCAGTGACGAAGCGACCGATGACCTCGACGAGATTCACGGTCAATTGCGGACGCGCCGTGTGGCCACCCGGTCCGCTGATGACGATCTCCACCGTGTCCGAGGCCGAGGTGAGCGCACCGACGCGTAAGCCGATCTGGCCGAGGTCGATCTTGGGGTCGCAGTGCAGGGCCATGACGCTCGACGCCCCCGTGATCCACCCCTCGCGCACGACCTCGACCGCTCCACCCGGCATCGACTCCTCGCCCGGCTCGAAGACCAGGCGCAAGGTGCCGGGCACGGATTCGATCTCGGTCAGGGCGCGCACGACGAGTCCAGCGCCGAGGACGATGGCGGTGTGTGCGTCGTGGCCGCACGCATGCGCCACGCCGTCGCGACGGGAGCGGTATTCGGTGGTCGTGCCGTCGGGCATCGCGAGCGCGTCGATGTCCGCCCGCAGGACGACGAGCGGTCCGGGCGAGTTGCCGGGTACGTCGCACACCAGGCCTGTACCGATCTCCAGGACCCGCGGTGCCAGGCCCGCAACCTGCAGCCGCTCGGCGACGGCCTGGGTCGTGGCGTGCTCGGCGTAGGAGAGCTCCGGGTCGGCGTGCAGGCGTCGACGGAAGGCCACGAGCTCGTGCTCCCTCGCGGTGACGAGAGATGTGATCGCAGTGCTCACGGTGTGGCGAACCCCGATGGGGGCGGCTTGGCCGCCCCGCCGGGTCCCTCCGCAGCGACTGCGTCGGCCAGCTCTCCCCGAAGCGCGCGAACCACGTCGGAGAGGTCGCCGCCCTCGGCGACGATCGCCCGCTGTCGCACGTAGCTAGGACCCTCGGCAGCGATCCGCCGAAGGTCTGCGAGCTCGGCAGCACAGCCGAGTTCCTTCGCGATGGGGAGCAGCCGGTCGACGAGTTCGTCCACGACCTCACGCAGCGGTCTCGTATGGCCGGCATCATCGATCACGAGGTCAGCCTCGACACCCCATCTGGCCGCGCGCCACTTGTTTTCGCGCCGCACCCACTCGCGCGGCACGACGGGCAGGCCCCCGGCATCCATGATCCGGTCGAACTCCGTCACGAGGCTCTGCGCGAGTGCGGCAATCGCCGCGATCTCCCAGAGCGTGGGCATCGAGTCGCACATGCGCAGCTCGACGGTGCCGTAGCCGGGATGCGGCCTGATGTCCCACCACACCTCACGCACCGTCTCGACGGCTCCGGCCTCGATCAGGGTGTCGAGGAAGACATTGAACTCATCCCAGTCGCGCAGGTGCGGCGGCAGCCCGGTCGTCGGCATGGCCTCGAAGATCTTCGTGCGCGTCGACGCAAGCCCGGTGTCCTGGCCGTTCCAGTAGGGACTCGCGGCCGACAGGGCGAGGAAGATCGGGAGGTACCCGGAGAGGGCATTGACGGCCGCCACAGCCTTGTCGCCGGAGCGAACTCCCACGTGCACGTGGACGCCATGGGTTGTTAGCCGCCGAGCGGGCCAGGCGATGGTGTCCACAAGGCGTTGGTAGCGCTCCCCCTCCGAGATCGCCAGGTCGCTCCAGGGAGTGAACGGGTGAAGGCCCGCTCCGATGACGCCCGCGTCGGAGCGTTCCGCGGCCATCTGAACCTCGCGGATGGACTGCGCCAGGTCAGCGCGCGCCTCGGCGACAGTCGTGCACACGCCCGTGATGACCTCAACGGTGCACTGGTAGAGCTCCTTCTTGATCTTGGGGTGCTCGAGTTCAGGGTGACCCTCGCCCACCCGGGCGAGGATCTCCGGCGCTATGCAGACCAGGGCACCGGATTCCTCATCGACGATCCCTAGTTCGACTTCCACACCAAGGCTCGGACCCGCTGACGCACAGAACTCCACCACATTGCCAGGCTACGGGCGCCGGATAGCGTGCGGGGCGTGTCCAGCGATATTGCCGTCACCGCCTCGGGCCCGGCGGGCACCGGTGCCGTCGCGGCTGGCTCGCCAGCGACATGCGAGGCCGCGGCACAGATGCTGCGCCTGGGGGGCACCGCGGTGGACGCCATCGTCGCCGGCGCCTTCGCCGCGACGATGGCCGAGCCCACTCTGGCAAGCCTCGGCGGCGGGGGATTCTGCCTCGTCGCGACACCTGGTGGCCCCATCCGCGTCATCGACTTCTTCGTCAACATGCCCGGCATCGACGGGACCTCGGCAACGGCACACCCGATGGACAATCTCTGCGTCACGTTCGGGTCAGGTGTGCAGCAGGAATTCCACGCCGGCTGGTCGAGCGTCGCCACGCCCGGCACGCTCGCCGGACTGCTGTACCTGCATGCAGCCGGGGGTCGACTGCCACTCGCCGACGTCGTCGCCCCGGCCGCCGCCATGGCCCACGAAGGTCTCATGCTGGATCCGGTCCAGGTCGAGTTCATCCGCGTCATCGGTCCGATTCTCACGCTCACGCCGGCGAGCGCCGCGCTCTTCACACCTCCGCTCGAAGGCATGCCATTCCGCAACCCGGCGTACGCCGACATGCTCGTGCGACTGGGCGCCGGTGAGTCCGCCGAGGATGCCTTCGCGCGGCCCGTCGCTGAGGCGATCAAGGCCCACCACGGCCTCGTCAGCCTCACCGACTTCACGGAGTACGCCGTCGTCGAGCGCACGCCCGTTTGGGCCCGTCGAGGTGATGCGTGGATCTGGAGCAATCCGCCACCGGCGTTCGGAGGTGCCATCGTCCTGGAGTCACTCGGCCTCGTGGCCGCCACCGATCCCTGGACCGCGGTGCCCGGCGCACTCCGCGCTGCGACTGAGCGGCACCGTGTCCACGACCAACCGCAGGTGCGGCGCGGAACGACGCATCTCACGGCCGTCGATGGCGATGGGCGGATCGCCGCGCTCTCGCTGTCGAACGGGTCGGGATCAGGCACGGTCGCCGCGGGGGTCGCCCTCAACAACATGCTGGGGGAGGCGGATCTGCATCCGGGCGGCTTCCACTCGCTGCGACCGGGTCAGCGCCTGAGTTCGATGATGGCCCCGACGCTGGCCGTGCGCGATGATGGATCGCTCCTGGCCCTCGGCACGGGAGGCAGCGAGCGGATCCGGTCGGCGCTCGTTCAGGTCCTTGTCCGAGCCCTCGACATCGGGGAGCCTCTCGTGGAGGCGATCGCTGCACCCCGACTGCATGTCGGCGACGACCTCATCGACATCGAGCCCGGCTTCCCCGACGACTACGTCGCGGGCCTGCGGGGCGCGACATCGGTCCGCACCTGGCCGAGCCCAGATCTGTACTTCGGCGGCGTCCACGCCGTGACCCGGGACCCAGAGGGCCGGGTCACGGCGGTCGCCGATACGCGCCGCGGTGGCGCGGTCGCGGTCGTCGACTAGTTGCGCTGCGCACCGAGCACGAGCGTGACCTCGCGCTCGACACCATCGCGCTCGACGGTGAGGGTCACCTGGTCACCCGGGGCGAGCGACCGGACATCGACGATGAGATCGGTCGCATCCACGACCGGCACGCCATCGAGTGCGGTGATGACGTCACCCTCGCGAAGTCCGGCCCCGGAAGCGGGCCCGTCCTCGGTGATTCCCGCGACGCGGGCGCCGGGGCCGGCGTACTGCATGTCGAGCTGCACGCCGATGATGGGAGTGGACGACGACCCCGTGGCGATGAGCTCGGCGGCGATGCGCGCGGCCGTGTCGATGGGGATAGCGAATCCGAGTCCGATCGATCCGGCCTGGCCGCCGAGACCGGCGCCAAGCGCGGCGATGGCGGAATTGATGCCGATGACCGCGCCATTGCCGTCGACGAGTGGCCCGCCGGAGTTGCCGGGATTGATCGCGGCATCGGTCTGGATGGCGTTGATAAAGGCGAGTTCACCCTCCCCACCTGCCGTGACAGGTCGGTTGAGAGCGCTCACGATGCCTGCGGTGACCGTCCCCTGCAGTCCGAGCGGCGAACCGATGGCAATGGCCGCATCCCCCACCTCGAGCGCACTCGAGGATCCGAGGGTGACGGCGGGCAGGCCGGTGCGGTCGACCTTGAGCACGGCAAGGTCGTAGCCGGGGTTGGCGCCCACCAGGGTGGCGTCGACGACCTCGCCGTCGCTGAACGTCACGGTGATGTCACTGCCATTGGCCGTGACGTGGTTGTTCGTGAGGATGTAGCCGTCCTCGCGGATGACGAATCCCGATCCGGTGCCCTCGCCGCCGCCACCGGCGACGTTGATCTGCACGACGGACGGCTGGAGTGCAGCGGCGACGGCCGCGATGCTGCCGCCCGCGGGCGGGCTAATCGGATCGCCGGTGGCACCGATCGGGGCCACAGCCACAGCGGCGGTCGCCTCCGGCTGGGTCATGCGCGCGACGGTGAAGCCGACGGCGCCACCGATGGATCCGGCGACCAGAGCGGTGAGCGCAAGGCCGGCCGACGCGATGGCGATCATGCCGCCGCGACCCGGCTGCTTCTGGGTCCGCGGCGCCGGCGGAGCGACCGTCGCTGTTTGGGCGTACGCGGCATAGGGATCGCCGGCATAGCCCGCATAGGGGTCGCGTGCGTACGCGGAGTAGGGATCGTTGGCGTACCCGGCGTAGGAATCGCTGGCATAGGGATCGGACGGGGAGTCGCCGACCGGATACGCCCGCGTCGCGGACTGGTCATCCGCTGCGGCGTAGCCCGGTGTCGCGGAGTAGCCCGGCGTCCCTGAAGCCGGTGTGGCATCGGGGGCGTAGGGATCATGGGCGCCATAGGCAGCGGCGTAGGGGTCTCGGCCGAAGTTCTCGTCCGTCACGTCAGTCCTCCTCGTCGGCGCCGCGACTGCGCAGTCGCAACGCACCTTCTGCCTATGGTGACGCCACCGTGGGGGTGGTTGTTCCCCGAGAGCCCGAACTCTGCCCGGTCCTTACACGATCCTGACAGTGGTGCACCGAATGGGCGATTCGTGTGCTGAGGGGTAGCCCCGAAGCCCTGGCCGGGCTAGCCCGATAGCGGCGGCGTGGCCGTCCCTACCGGGCTAGCCCGCTGAGCTCAGGAAGGTGCGCGCGTCAGAGGTAGCGCGAGAAGATGGCGTCGATCTCTTCGCGATGCGACGGCGACATGGCGCGAGAGCGCTCGCGATCCCAGGTGCGCCGGATGCTCGCGGGGTGGTTGGCACTCGGGCGCAGCCAGTTGATCAGGGACTTCATGGTGGTTCCTCCTCCACCGCCTTGTGGGCGGTGCTTGCGTGACGTGGGCCCGGTGGGGCCACTCACACCATGATCCAGGTCTGTGACACACCTGCGACATTGGTGTGAACAACGAGTGACATACGCCACGGAATCCCCTGGGGATGGTGCCTGACCACCCCTTGAGGGCCTGGCCTGTGACGTGCGCCATAGTGGATGGATGGCAGATGAGTCGGCCATGCGCGACCAGGCAGAGGCATTCCTCGCCGATGCCCGTGCGCGCGAGCAGGAAGCCCGAGCCCGCGGGGGCTCCTACGCCGTCGCATTTGAGCGCACCCGGGCTGCCCGGGCCCTCATCGCCCTCGGTCGATACGACGAGGCTCTGGTCGATCTCGACACCGCCCTCGGCTACGTGGACATGCTGCGAGCCGACGGAGATCACGAACGCCAGCGCCTGCTCCATGTCGGCTCCCTGGCACTGCCTCCCGCGGGCCAGGATCTCGGGGATCTCGACTCCCTCGAAGCCTGGGCGCGCGTGGGTCGCGCGAGCGCACTCACCCATCTGGCCCGCTTCGCCGATGCCCGCGTCGCCGTCGATGAGGCACGCCCCCTGGCCAAGGGCTTGGGTCGTCGGCAACTACGCAAGCAACTCGACGCGCTCGCGGATGAGATTGCGCGCGCCGACGGTGCGGGCGCCGAGGTGCTGGGCGCTCTCGATCGGACCCTGAGCGATCCCGAGTTGCCTGAGGCGGATCGTCGAGCAGCCCTCTACGAGCGGGCCGCGCACCTGGTGGAGGACGGTCAGTACGACGAGGCGATGCGTCAAGCGCTGATGATCATCCGCGACGCTGACGACGATCCTGCGCTCACCGCACGCGCGCGGCAGGTGCTGGGCGCCGCCCTGGCCGCACAGGGCCTTGACGACGAGGCCGACGCCACGCTCCGCGATGCCTTCGACGGATTCCGTGCCCTCGATGACCATCGCGCGGTGCTTGCCGCAGCCCCGGGACTGGCGTGGCGACTGGTCGATCGTCAACGCCACGCGGACGCAATCGCGGTCATCGACGCGGCACTGACCTCAGCTCGCTCCACGGCTGCTCTGGGCAGCGAGGCCGATCTCCTCGCCACGCGCGGCACCGCGTGGGACCTCGCCGGAGACCTCAGCGAGGCGGTGGACTCCTTCACCGCGGCCATCGATGTCGCCGACCGCATCCCCGACCCCGTGCGGATTGCGGACTTCCGCCACGGCGAGGCTGTCGCACGAGCACGTGTCGCTGATCCGCACGAGTCTGTCGAGGCGCTCTCCCTCCTCGACGCCGCCGCGGCGGCCTACGCTGAGGCTGGTCTTCCCGAGCGCGCGGCCGAGTGCACCCACGAGGCCGCCGCCATCCTCGGGCGACTCGGTTCGTACGACGCTGCCCGGCAGCGATACTCCTCCGCGCGCCAGGCATATCTGCACATCCCTGAGGTCCTCCGGGGAGACGATCTCGACGCCGTGCCCGACTGCGAATTCAATCTGCGAGTACTCGACGGGCTGCAAGACGGAGACACCCCTCCCGCTGACGCCTTCAGCAGCGGCGGCCACCAGATGCGTCATTCGCGGGCAGGTGCCACGACGTGACCACCGCAGACCCCCGCGCCGCAGCAGCGGCGCTCCTCGAGGGCGCGCTCGCCATCCTGCCGACAGAGACCGTCTACGGCCTCGCCGGCCGCGCCGACCGGCCCGAGTCCGTGGCACGCATCTACGCGGTGAAAGGCCGACCCTCAGCCCATCCGGTGATCGTCCATGTCGCCGACCCGAGCCTGGACACCGAATCGGCGGGCGCTTGGGTGCGCGACGTGCCGGACTACGCCCGCGCCCTCGCGCAGTCGTGCTGGCCCGGACCTCTCACGCTGGTACTGCCTCGATCTTCACGAGCCACCGACGACGTCACGGGTGGGCAGGACACAGTGGCTGTGCGTGTCCCGGCGCATCCCGAGGCACTCGCCGTCCTGCGCGCCATGGACGAGATCGATCCCGACGGCGCTCCCCACGGACTCGCAGCCCCCAGCGCCAATGCCTTCGGGCACGTCAGCCCGACCACCCTCGAGCATGCGCTCGCCGATCTGGCGGACCGGCTTGCTCCAGGCGACGTGGCGATCGACGGCGGACCATGCATGGTGGGTGTGGAGTCCACGATCATCGACTGCACCGGTCCGCAGCCGCGAGTGCTCCGGCCAGGTCGCATCGGAGCCGCAGACATCCAACGCGTGACCGGGCTTGCCGTGCTCGATGCGATCAGTTCGGGTATCCGGGTCCCTGGCGCCCTGCCGTCTCATTACGCACCACGGGCCAGCATCGCCATCGCTCCCGATGCCGAGGCACTCGAGGCGTACGTGGATTCGGCGGTCATCGGCGGGAGCGAACCCTCTGCCATCGGCGTCATCGCCCCAGCCGCGATCCCTTCCCCCGACGACACCGTGCGTCTCCTCGAGCCTGACTCGGCCGACTCCTACGCTCGTGGTCTCTACGACGCCCTTCGCCGCGCGGACGCGATCGGAATAACGTTCATCGTCGCCGTCCTTCCCCCTGCTGACACCCACGGTGTCAGCGAGGCGATAGCCGATCGCCTGCGGCGCGCATCGGCACCTCGCTAGTCGTACCCGAGCTCGTGCAGGCGCTCGTCATCGATGCCGAAGTGATGGGCGATCTCGTGCACGACGGTGATGTTGACCTCCTCGACGACATCGTCGAACGTGTCGCAGATGCGCAGGGTCGGATTGCGGTAGATCGTGATGCGGTCAGGCAGCGCTCCCGCGTAAGCGCCGTCACGCAGGGTGAGCGCCACCCCTTCGTAAAGACCCAGCAGGTCTGGGTCATCGGGTGGACCGTCGGCCTCGATGACGAAGACGACGTTGTCGACCAGTGCCGCGAGCTCCGCGGGCACCGCCTCGAGCGCCTCGGCCACGAGATCCTCGAACTCCGCGGGGGAGACCTCGACCATGCGCACCATTGTGGCGCGGGACCACGGAAGTGACCGAACGACATCGCGATATCCCCGGGTTATCCCTTGACTTCGCGTCGCTGACAGGCGCAGACTGAATTCGCGGCTACGTCGCCGCTGTGAGAGGAGGATTTATGATCGCTCCCATCACCGAAGCTCTCCTTCAGGAGCAGCATCGACCAGGCCCCTGTGCGTGGAAGGCGGCACACCCGGGCGACTGTTAAGGGTCGAGATTGATCGGCCCATTCACGCATCGACAGGGGTCACTCCGTGAGGAGTGGCCCCTGTTGCGTGAAGGACCTCAACCGGCGAAGGCAGCAGCGAGCATGCCTGAGGCCTCGGCGACACAGCGTCCATCGCGCCGCGGTCTTGAGCGGGCCGCGCGACCGCCGGAGAAGCCCACGAGCGCGGGGAACCCGAGTACGTCGGTGAGCGAGTAGAACTCGGTCCACCGCAGTGACGCGAGGCTGCCCTCAGGAGCTCCCGGCGCTCCGCCCCCGACGATCCCGTAGACGCGGTGATCACCCCACCACTGCTCGTCGTAGCGCAGCACGACCTTCTCGAAGACCCCCGTGGCAAGACGGCGCAGCGCCCGGTCGACGTCGCTTGGAAGCGGATCCAGTGCAGGAGCCGAGGCACGAAGCAGCGCAAGCGGCACGGCGACGACGACCGCATCCGCGGAGATGCTGCCGCCCGAGGCCAGGCGCACGGTTGCCCGCGCGCTTCCCGCTGAGACGGCCGTGACCGCGGTGGACAGACGCACGTCAGCATCGCCGAGGAGTTCCTCGGGGATCGCGACATAGCCGCCACCGACGAGGTCGTCACCTCCCCGGTACGCCGCACCCTCCTCTGTCGCGCGCACTCCGAGTCGATCAGGATCGAGCGCGTACTCCTGCGTGATCTCCACCTGCGCGGCCCACTGATCGAATCGCCCGGATGTCCAGCCCCTGTCCGTCAGCCACTGCGAGACTTCGGTGTCACGCGGTGGCCATGCCTCCTCGAGTCGACCCATGAGGACATCGAGGCGACTCCATCGCCGCTCTGCTTCGCGCGAGCGCTTGCCGGTGACCGTGTCACGCGCGACAGCGTCGTCGTAGTCGGTCGGCAGCAACGCGAGCCCGGCGTCCCGCGCGAGAGGGACGAGCGGATTGCCGCGCGTTCCGTGAATCCAGGCCGCGCCCAGCTCGACCGGCGCACCCCACGCGTCGTTGCTCCAGATGCGTCCGCCGATCCGATCGCGCGCTTCAAGCACGACGACCTGCGCACCCGCATCCGTGAGTGCGCGCGCGGCGGCAGCGCCCGCGATGCCGGCGCCGACGACGATGGCAGTCCGCACATCGCGCCGCGCGAGGATCCGCTGCGCGGCGTACTGGCCGGAGAGGTAGGCACCCGTCGTCGTGGCGGGGTACGACGTGCTCACGTACTCACCCGCGAGCACGACGCGCCCGCCGATGACCGCATCGGCCAGCGTGCGCCGCACCGAAGGTGAGACACCGGCCGGGAGAGCGGAGTAGGAGCCACGCGACCAGGGGTCGGTGTCCCAGCGAGTGACGAGTGAGTCGATGGGATCGGGGACCTCCCGCCCTCGATCCGCGCGGACGGCACGAGCAGCGCCGCCGCCCGCCTGCAGCAGGATCGGGGCAGCTGCAGCGCTCGCGGTGAGCGAGAGGAAGCGGCGTCGATCCACCCATCGATCATGCCCCGGTTGGTCTCTGGTTGCGCTATCCAGCCCGACGAAGACCCCCGTAGCCCCCTGGCCGGGCCCTCCCCTATGCTTCATCAGTCTTCGACGCGGTTCGGAGGCGATGGTCCCCATCGTCTAGCGGCCTAGGACTCCGCCCTTTCAAGGCGGCAGCGCGGGTTCGAATCCCGTTGGGGACACTGGTCTCAGCACCATCGAGGCCCCGTAGCGCAG
>Ga0129333_10002774_pt1 | contig 16355 bp, 11 predicted proteins | sample CPB6_08_DNA_FD_94474 | JGI IMG/M metagenome (GOLD analysis project Ga0129333, IMG submission 94474) | Freshwater to marine salinity gradient microbial communities from Chesapeake Bay, USA - CPBay_Sum_0.6_0.8_DNA | ecosystem: Environmental > Aquatic > Marine > Coastal | place: USA: Chesapeake...
CCCCGCCCTGCCGCTGGCCTTCGACATGCCGGTGCCCTTCCAGGCCATGGGTCGTCGCAACGTCACCAACGTGCCGGCGCAGGCCCTGACCCTGATGAACGATCCCTTCGTGCTCGAGCAGGCAGCCGTCTGGGCGCGGGCGGCCCTGGCCGACGGTTCGCAGCCCCCCGAGGCCCGCGTCGAGGGCATGTACCGCCGGGCCTTCGCCCGGCCGCCTGACGAGGAGGAACTGGCGGCATCGCTCGAGTTCCTCGCGGCCCAGGCCCGCCAGCACCGCGTCGACTTCGCGGCCCAGCCCCGTCACGAAGCGGCCTGGACCGATCTGGCCCACGCGCTCATCAACGCCAAGGAGTTCATCTTCGTCCCATGAGCCGGCGCCGAACACACCACTGCGGCCGCTTCCGGCCCGCGACGCTGTCGCGACGGGCTCTGCTCCGTGACGCCGCCTGCGGCTTCGGCGCCGTCGCGGCCGCGGCGCTTCTGCATCGCGAGTCGGCCCGGGCCGCCACGTCGCCCCTGCTTCCCGCCCTGCATCACAAGGCGCGGGCCACGAGCGTGATCTTCCTCTACATGGACGGCGGCGTTTCGCAGGTCGACAGCTTCGACCCCAAGCCGCGGCTGGCCCGCGACGCCGGCAAGAACCCGCGCACGCTGTTCAAGGTCGACGCCACGCAGTTCAACAACGTGGGCAACGTGCTGCCCAGCCCGTGGAAGTTCCGGGAATACGGCCAGAGCGGCATTCCCGTCAGCGAACTGTTCCCCCACGTGGGGTCCGTGGTCGACGACCTGGCTGTGGTGCGATCGATGACGAGCGAGTTCCCCGAGCACACCAACGCCAACTACTTCCTGCACACGGGCTCCGGACTGCAGGGCCGTCCCAGCATGGGTGCCTGGACGACCTATGGCCTGGGCAGCGAGAACGCCGACCTGCCCGGATTCATGGTCATCAACGGCGGCCTGATCCCCCCGGGGGGCCTCGACAACTTCACCAACGGCTTCCTGCCGGCGACGTTCCAGGGCTCGGTGATCAAGCCCACGGCCAACGGCCTGGCCAACGTCAGCCGCCGGGAGAAGTCGGCCGAACTGCAGATGGCGAAGCTGGCGCTGGCCCGACGGCTCGATCGGGATTTCATGGCACGCCTGGCGGAGGAGGCCCCCGCGCCCGACGCCCTGGAAAGCGCCATCGCCAACCAGGAACTCGCCTGGCGGATGCAGGCGGAGGTTCCCGGCCTCCTCGATCTCTCGGCGGAGACGGCGGCCACGAAGCGGGCCTACGGCTTCGAGGCCGGTCACGGACAGACGCGAACGTTCGCCGCCGAGTGCCTGCTGGCCCGCCGCATGGTGGAGCGGGGCGTGCGCTTCGTGGAACTGACCTGCCCCGCCGGCAACGGCGACCGCTGGGACCAGCACGGTAACCTCCGTGACGGCCACTGGAAGAACGCCCTCTCCGTCGACCAGCCGATCGCGGCCCTGATCCGCGACCTCAAGGATCGCGGCATGCTCGACTCGACGCTCGTCGTCTGGTCGGGCGAGTTCGGCCGCACGCCCTTCGCCCAGGGCTCCGACGGCCGTGATCACAACCCGCAGGCCTTCACGATCTGGATGGCCGGCGGCGGCGTGAAGGGGGGCACGATCGTGGGGGCCACCGACGACTACGGCTACCGCGTCGTGGAAAAGGCGTTCACGATCCACGACCTGCACGCCACGATGCTGCACCTCATGGGCATCGACCACACCCGGCTCACCTACCGCTTCAGTGGCCGCGACATGCGGCTCACCGACGTCTACGGCAACGTCATCGAGGACGTGCTGGCCTGAGAGCCAGAGCCTTGTCCCCCGGCGCAGGATCAGCCCGGGGAGCCCTTCATGGCCATGCTCTTCACCGTGAGCACGGCACCCACCGACATCAGGGCCAGGCCCAGCCAGCGGGGCGGCACGATCACCTTCCGCATCGGCACGTTCTGCCACATCGCCTGCTGGGCCGATCCGCCCATCTCCGCGGCGACGAAGCGGCTCGACCCCTCGCTGAGCGTGACGGACTGCACCATGCGGAATTGGACCCCGACGAGGAACAAAAGCAGTCCGGCCAACAGCAGGTGGTGTCGTTTGGCGATCATCGCTCGCTCCTCGCCGGCGTGTTGACCGGCCTGAATCGGATATCGAATCCGGCGCCACTGCTCTCCAGGCTTCTCCAAACGCCTCCGTTTATCCCGGCTGTGCCGCCGACATCGCTGCCGGCCGTCCGGCCTGAGCGACCCTGGCAAGATGGGTGGACCACGGGCGTTAACGCCGAAAATAACTGTGGAATCGGTCGTGACGGTGACGATGAACGTTGCGGATCGTGCGGACGTTTCCGACCAACCAGCCTCCAACGACGAGCCTCTCCGTGAGCACTACCCTGAAATCACTGCTGCTGCGGCTGATCGCCGCCGTGTCGGCGGCGTGCTGCCTGACGTTTCTGCCGGCGACTGGAGCCGACGTCGACGGGGTGGCCCTTGCCGTCGTGCCCGTGTTGCCCCAGTCGGAGGAGGAACAGGCCGGCCCGCTTGCGGCGGAAACCGTGGCCCTCGAAACCGAGCCATTGGTGCTGTCCGAGATCGAATCGGTGCTCGAAACCCCCACGCTGCCCCCCGGAGCCATCATCACCGACGACCGGGCGCTGCCGCCCCCGGAGATCCTCGACGTCTCCTCGCGGCTCGACGCCGGGATGCTGATGGACGATCTGGCGGTCGACGAGATGCCCTACGAGGCCAGTTCCGGCCGCTGGTTCTCCAATGGCGGCTGGTACGTGGGCGGTGAGTCGTTGTGGATGGCCCGCAGCACGAACAACCGGGTGAACATCGCCATCGACCAGTCGTTCTACAACACCAAGTTCACCACCATGGCGCAGCCCTTCGGCGCCGCCCCGGGTGCCCGGGCCACGATCGGCAAGTCGCTGGGCCGCGACTACCTCGACCGCGACCGATCGATCGAATTCGTCTACTACGGCGGCATGGCCTACAACGACGTCGACGGCCGCAAATCGGTGGGTCTGGACGCCCTCTACACGCCGCTGGCCCCACTGGCCCCCGGCTTCTACAAGGCCGGCGAGTATCTGACCCGTTTCAATTCCGACTTCAACAGCTGGGAATGGAACTACAAATTGCGCCGGCGCCTGGGCCGTGACCAGCTCGTGATGTCGCCCGGCGGCAAGTGGACGCGGCACGCCGAGCGCGGCTTCCTCCCGGCCCTCATCGTGGGCACGCGGCTCGCCGACGTGAACGAAAACTTCTGGCTCAACAGCACCCGGCCCGGGACGTCGACGCGTGAGTTCGAGGGCGTCTACCGCATCAACACCGGCAACTGGCTGCTGGGCCTCAACCTGGGCGGCGAACTGATCAGCCAGAACGAGTTCTACTACTGGGGCCTGCGCGGCCGCGCGGCACCGGCCCTCAGCTTCGCCAGCGCCTCCCAGGCCTCGGCCGGTGTCAACACCGTCGACGTCGGCCCTCCCAACTACACCGGCAGGTTCAGCAACGCCTACTCGGCGACGCGGACGTCGGCCGGGTTCATCGGCGACCTGACCCTGTTGGCCGGCTGGAACATCACGCCCAATTTCGCGCTCCAGGTGGGCTACGACTTCCTCTGGGTGGCGGGCATGGCCACGGCCACGAGGCAGTTCAATCTCGACGGCCGCGATCTCCGCGCGATCGACGTCGGCGGCCAGACCTTCTACAACGGCGTCTCCTTCGGCTTCAACGGCTCCTGGTGAGCGCCGTCAGCCGCTCGCCACGGCCACCGCCACGGCCTGGCCCGTCGAGGAGAGATTGACCGCCAGCGCGGTTCCCGGCCTGCCGGCGAGCGGCTCTCCGTGGACCACGGCCACCGGACAGGCGGGGTCGGGATGCTCGTAGTTCAGGGTGGGCGGCACGACGCCGTGCCCGAGCCCGAGCACGCTGGCCACGAGCTCCACTGCGCCGCCGCCGGCTCCGAGGTGTCCGAAGGAACTCTTGGGTGCCGTCACCGGCACGCTTCCCAGCTCCGCGCTGATGGCCAGCGCCTCGGCGCGATCCATGTCGATCGTGCTCACGCCGTGGGCGTTGACGTGTCCCACGTCCGCTGCCGCCAGGCCGGCGGCGGAGCACGTCGAGCGGATCGCCGCCCGCAGCGAGGAGCCGCTGAAGCCGTCGCGCCGGGCCCGCGGCTCGCAGCGGGCCGCACTGGCGAGGATCCGGGCCAGGATGCGGGCCCCGCGCCGTTCGGCGTGCGCCCTCGATTCGAGCACCACCGCACCGGCGCCCTCGCCGTTGACGAGGCCGTCGCGGTCGCGGTCGAAGGGGCGACAGGCCCGGCGGCAGTCGTCGGCGCGGTGTGAGAGCTGGGCATCCCCGCGTGCCACCAGCGCCGTGGGATGCAGCCTGCAGCCGGTGCCGCCCGCCAGCATGACGTCGGCCCAGCCGCGCCTGATCACGCTGGCCGCCTCGATCACGGCCAGCAGGCTCGACACGTCACCGAGCACGATCGTGTTGTTCGGCCCGCGGGCGTCGTGGGCGATGGCGATGTGCGAGGCGGTCATGTTGGGGAGGTGCTTGAGCAGCCAGAGCGGGTGCAATTCCTCCTGGATGGCGTGGGCCCAGCGCGAAAAACTGAACCGTCCGTCGAGCGTCGACTTGCGGTACGTGCCTTCCAGGTCCTCGAGGTCGACGTAGATCATGTCGGCGCCGAAGACCACGCCGAAGCGGCCCGGATCGACCGTGCCGGAGATGATGCCGGCGTCGCTGGCGGCCATGTCGGCGGCCGCGAAGCCCAGCTGGATCTCCCGGCTCATCACCTTCAGGCTCTTTCGTGGCCTGACGTACTGCCGGGGATCGAAGTCGGCGATCTGGCCGCCGAAATGCACGCGCAAGGAACTGGCGTCGAAGCAGTCGAGGGGCCGGATGCCGCTCGTGCCCGTGGCCAGCGCCTCCCAGAACGGTTGGCAGCCGATGCCGGAGGGGCTCACGACGCCGACGCCGGTGATGACGATGTCCTGCGGATTGCCCATGCCGCTGACCCTAAACCACCCGCTGCCGCTTCGAAAGTGGCCAGCCGCCTGCCGCGGCTTTCAGCGCCGCCCCGGCGCGGAATGGCTCGGATGCGTGGCCCGCCACTGGGCCGGCGTGAGCGGCTGGGGGTCGGCCCAGAGCCCGCGCCGGCCGGCACGGGCCTCGGCCTCGGCCGCCTCCAGGGCATCGTCGCCGGCGAATCCGGTGAACGCCCAGGCCCATCCCTGCGCCACCATCTGCAGGTTCACGTCCCGGTCGTCGACCCAGAGCCGGCCCAGCAGCCGCTGGTGCTGATCACGGCCCTCGTCCTCCACGCGGACCACGCCGCCGGCGAGCATGGCGACAAGCGCCGTCCGCGACTCCTCACCGTAGGGCTGACCGTGTTCCGGGGCGTCGATACCCACGAGGCGGATGCGCGTGGCGCGGCCCCTCTCGTCGCGGCAGGTCACCGTGTCGCCGTCGTGCACCGTCTCCACCCGCCAGGCGGGCTGCCCGGCACGGTCGCGGACCGGGCACATCGGCACCGTGAGCGTCGCGACGGCCGAACCCAGCAGGGCCAGCATCCAATACCAGCCGCGCAGACGCCTGGGCAGTCCCCGGGGCGGTGGCGGCAGTCTCGATCGCATGCGGGCCCGCTCGTGATCGTGGAGGATGGCATCGCGCCGCGGCCGATTCGTCAGCGCTTCCAGCGGCGCTGGCGGCGCCGGCGCCTGAAGCGGCGCCACTCCTTGACGATGTTATCCGGCAGGTCGCGGAGAAACTCCACGGGCGTCCGCCGGCGCCGGCTCGGCCCGGCCTCCGCCCGGCTGGCCGCGTAGGCCTGGAGGCGATCGAGTTCCTCGAGCCGGCGCCAGAACTGATCGAGGGGTTGCGTGCCGGCGAGGGCCGCCACGTAGTGCCAGAGCCGCCCGGCGATGTCGTCCCAGGACCGCCCGTTGGGCACGAGGGGGCCGGTCGCCGCATGCCGGACGGCCGGCGACGGTCCCCGACCGAGCCCGGCGACGAGGTCGTCCAGCGTGGCGAACAGGTGCAGCCGACCCGGGCCGTTCCACTCCCGACCGATCCAGCGGTTGAGCGGCGTGTCGCGGGCGTGCACCTCGAACCCGCGGCCCAGCGCCTCCACGACAGGCAGTCCGAACCCCTCGTAGGTCGAGGGAAAGACCAGGCACGCGGCCCGGTCGTAGAGGGCGTCCATCTCGGCGGCCGTGAGTGTGCCCGAGGCCACCGGCACGAGGTTGCCGGGCCCCTCGGTGGCCCCGATCCCGAACATCACGATCCGCCGCCCGGGAAACTCGGCTGCCAGCCGCTCCGCGGTCGGCCTCACGAACTTGTGCTCGAAGTGGTTGCCGAACACGAGGATCTCGTCCCCGGCGGTCGCGGACTGCGGCTCGGCCGCGTAGTCGCGGGCGTCGAGCGACAGTTCCGCGACCAGCGTCCGCACCAGAGGCGCCAGGGTGAACCGGCGGCGGAACTGCGCCTCGGAGAAGGGGCTGATGAATACGATGCCGTCGGACAGGTCGGCCGTCATGCCCCACAGCGGCCCCAACTCAGGCGTGCGCAGGGAGAGGCAGTCCCAGGCGATCGTGTCGAGCATCATCCACAGCAGGTGCACGCCCCGGCGCGACGCGTCCTCGAACTCCTGCATCGAGAACGGCTGGCCGCACTTGAGCCAGACGTCGAATCCGTAGGCCTCCGCGTCGGGGACGACCGCCAGCCCCTCGATCCGGTCGAGGCCGTGGTGGGCGGCGGTCGCCGCCGTGCCCACGAACGACACGCGCACCCGCGACCCCCGCGAGCAGCGCACGAGGCCTTCGACGGTGCGGCACGTCAGCCGCGACGTGCCGTGCACGAGGTGCGAGAGCGACCGGCCGTCCACGGCCACCTCCACGGTGGCCCCCTGGGCGGATCGCAGCGAACGCTCGGAGAGGATGGTCTCGCCGCGCTGCGCGGCCGACGCCAGATACCGATGCACCGCCGGCATGTATTCCGGGTAGCGGTCCTTGAGGATGCGGCTGTTGCGGGCCTGTTGTGCCGTGCGGGTGGCGGCGTCGAACGACGCCGTCCCCTCGTGGTACACGAAGGCCCGGTTGGCCAGCAGCGCGCGGTAGCCGAGGCGGTTGGCCCGCATCACGAGGTCGTTCTCCTCGTCGTAGCCGCGGCCGTACACCTCGTCGAGAAGCCCGACGTCGACGAGGATGCTCTGGCGCACGAGCATGCAGAAGCCGACGGCGGTGGGCACGTAGGAGAAGCGCGGCAGCTGCCGGGCGATGTCGGCGTGCCGCCGCGCGAGTTCGGCGGGCACGCCGGGGGGCCGTGGCAGCCGCGCTTCCAGCGTGGGCAGGCTGCAGATCGTGGCGTTGTTCGACCGCGGGCAGACGAAGGCCACCATGCTGTCGTGCTCCAGGCCCGCGAGCAGTTCCGCCACCGCGCCGGGGAAGATCATGGTGTCGGAGTTGAGCAGCAGGGCGTGGTCGCCGCGGCGGCGGGCCACCTCCAGCCCCCGGTTGCAGGAGCGGACGAATCCCAGATTCGCGTCGTTGACGAGGAGCTCCGTGGGCACGACCGCGGACAGGCTGCCGGCCAGCGCGGCGGCGGCCCGGGCATGCTCCGCGTGGCCGGGCGAATCGTCGATGAACATGACGCGGCAGCCGGCCCTGCGGAGTTCGTCGCCGCAGCCGCCCAGGGACTCCCCCACCATGCGCAGGTGCTCGAGCGAGCGGTACAGCGGCACGATCACCGTGACGCCCGGCGGCGCCGGCTGCCGGTCAGCGGTCGGTTCACTGGCTGCGACGGTCATGCGGGCCGAATCGTACCGCCCCCGGGCAGGGAATCGAACCCGAGTTTCGCGCCCCGCGGGCCCCGGGCCGGCCGCGGTCAGGCCAGCCAGTCGCCGATCACGCGGCCGTGCACGTCGGTGAGGCGGAAGTCGCGGCCGCTGTGGCGGTAGGTGAGCCGCGTGTGGTCGAGGCCGAGGAGGTGCAGCATCGTGGCCTGCAGGTCGTGGACGTGCACCCGCTTCTCAACCGCCTTGAAGCCGAGTTCGTCGGTGGCACCGTACACCGTGCCCCCCTTCACGCCGCCGCCTGCCATCCAGATCGTGAAGCCGTGATGGTTGTGGTCGCGGCCCGACGGGCGACTGACGCCGGTGCCCGACATCGGCAGTTCCACGGTGGGCGTGCGGCCGAACTCGCCTCCCCACACCACCAGCGTGCTCTCCAGCAGCCCCAGCCCCACCAGGTCGTCGAGCAGGGCGCCGATCGCCCGGTCGCATTCCTTGGCCAGCCGGCGGTGGTTCTTCTCGATCTCTTCGTGGCTGTCCCAGGGCTGCCCCTCGCCGTGCCAGACCTGCACGTAGCGCACGCCGCGCTCCACGAGCCGACGGGCGATGAGCATCTGCCGGCCCTGCACGCCGTCGCCATAGCGGGCCAGGACGTGTGCCGGCTCCCGGGACACGTCGAAGGCCTCCGCCGCCTCGGCCTGCATCCGCCAGGCCAACTGCAGCGACTCCAGCCGGTCCTCCAGCAGCTGGTCGTGCTGGCGGGCTTCCAGGTGCCGCCGATCCAGGCGGGTCGTGAGATCGACCTGTCGCCGCTGCGTGTCGTGATCGAGCAGCGGATGCCGCACGTGCTGCACGAGATCGTCGATCTTCTGCTTCCGCGTGTCGACGTAGGTGCCCTGGAAGGCGCCCGGCAGGAAGGCGCTGCGCCAGTTCTCCGAGCCCTTGATCGGATAGCCGCCCGGACACATGGCCACGAACCCGGGCAGGTTCTGATTTTCCGTGCCCAGCCCGTAGGTCACCCAGGCCCCGGCGGCGGGCCGCACGAGCCGGGCATCGCCGCAGTTCATCAGCATCAGCGAGGGCTCGTGATTAGGCACGTCGGCGTGCATCGACCGCACCACGAGCAGCCGGTCGGCATGGCGGGCCACCGCCGGAAACAGTTCGCTCACCTCCAGGCCGCTGTCGCCGTGCCGCGCGAAGGCGAAGGGGCTGGGCAGGGCCGCGCCCGTGCGCCGCTCGGTGGGCAGGTTGTGGGGAATCTCCCGGCCCGCGTACTCGAGGAGCTTCGGCTTGGGATCGAACGTGTCGAGATGGCTGGGGCCTCCGTTGGCGAACAGGTGAATCACGGCCCGGGCCCGGGCCGCGAAGTGTGGCGGCCTCGGCGCGAGGGCCAGCCCCGGCGCGGCGGCCGCCGCCTGCGACTCGGCGGTCAACAGCCCCGCCGCGCCCAGCCAGCCCAGGCCCAGGCCCGTCCGCGCGAGCGCTTCACGGCGTGAGAACGGACGCAGTGCGGGGTCGTCGTGCATGGTCGGGTCAATCCACGATCTGGAATTCGGCGGTCGCGAGCAGGGCCTGGGCCAGACGCTTCCGGGGCCCGAAGTCGCCCGCCACCGGCGCGGCGGTCGCCTCGGCAGCCAGCCAGGCGATGGCGTCGGCCCGCTCCTCGGCGCTCGGGTCGCGGGCCAGCGCCGCCCGCCAGACCGCGACGACGAACGATTCGTCACCCGAGGCCGCTGCAGAGGCCCGATCCGCCAGCCGGCTGGCGGCCTCCACCACGAGGGGCGCGTTGAGCACCGCCAGCGACTGCTGCGGCACGCTGGTGCGGGTGCGGACGTGCACGGCCGTGTCGGGATTGGCGACGTCGAAGACCCGCATGACGCCCGGCACGTCCTGTCGATCGATGCGGGCATAGAGCGATCGCACGCCCATCGATTCGACCGCCAAGGGATCAACCCCGGGGCCGCCGCGCCGGCTGCGGTCGAGCGCTCCGGCGGCCACGAGCAGCCCGTCCCGCCAGCCCTCCCAGTCGAGCCGCCGCCGATTGGCGCGGGCCAGCAGCCGGTTGTCGGGATCGGCGGCGGCGAGGTCGGGGCGGATCGTGGCCGTCTGCCGCCAGGTGCGGCTCGAGACGATCTCGCGGTGCAGCCAGCGCAGGCTGAAGCGGCCCTCGTCGATGAATCGCCGCGTCAGGTCGTCGAGCAGTTCGGGATGGCTGGGGGACGCACCGCGCAGCCCCAGATCCCCGGGCGTGTCCACGAGGCCGCGGCCGAAGTGGTGCGTCCAGACCCAATTGACGATCAGCCGCGGCGCGAGCGGATTGGCGGGCGCCGCGATCGCGCGGGCGAGCTCCAGCCGGCCGCTCGAGGCCGCGGCCGCAGTCGTGCCGCCGAGCAGCGCCGGCAGCCGCCTGGGCACGACGGCGCCCTTCCGAGCCGGATTGCCGCGCAGGAATATCGGGCTGTCCTGCGGCGCGTCCTTGTCGGCGAGGGCCATGGCCCGCCGTGGCCCGCCCGGGGAGTCGGCCTGATGCCTGGTCACGTCGCGCTGCAGGGAGCGGTGTTTCGTCGACTCCTCACGATTGGCGACCCGCATCGCCTCGCCCGGCAGCACCACGAGGGGCGCCCCCGGCACCGTGAATTCCGCGCGGATGGCCTGCAGCTCGGCAGTGTCCTCGGCCGTGTCCGCGGCCGCGTGGGCCTGGGCCACGATTCGCCCATAGGCGTCGGCGACCGCCCGCAGCGTGCTTGGACGCGCGGACACGAGTTCGGCGTGGAGCACGCCGTTGAGGGCACCGCCGTTCCGCGCCGGGGTCTCGAGCATCGAGGCCAGTGCCAGGGCGCAGGCCTCATCGTCGAGTTCCTCGAGCGCGACCCAGGGACCGAGCACGGGGTGGTCGCTCCGGCAGCCTTCGATCTTGCGGCCCAGGCGGTCGAGGAGCAGTTGCTCCATCTCGTAGCCGTCGGCCAGCCGCGGCGGCCGTTTGTCGTCGCCGCGCGGCGCCGGCCGCGCCGTTTCCCAGAGGTAATCGGCGGCGTGCGCCACCGCCTCGCGGGTGGCCCGGGCGTGCACGGCCGCCTCGTGGGCCGGCAGGAGGGCCTGGAGTTCGGCGAGTTTCGTGCGGAACGCGTCGGCCTCGGGTCCCGGCGGCGGCTCGGCGATGACGGGGAGTTCCTGCGGAATCCGGCAGCTGGCGAAGATGCCGTGCAGGGCGTAGTAGTCGGCGCTGCTCACCGGCTCGTACTTGTGGTCGTGGCAGCGGGCGCAGGCGACGCTCAGTCCCATCAGCCCCCGGGTCACGAGGTCGATGCGGTCGTCGATGATGTCGTGCTCGTTGCCGAGGAACGTCCGGCCCACGGTGAGGAAGCCGAGCGCGGCCAGATCGCCGGGCGGCACCGGCGGGTCGACGAGGTCGGCGGCGATCTGCAAGGTCACGAAGCGGTCGTACGGCAGATCGGCGGCCAGCGCAGCCACCACCCAGTCGCGATACGTCCAGGCGAAGGGATAGCGACTCTCCTGACCGTCGAAGGCATAGCCCATGGTGTCGGCGTACCGGGCCAGGTCGAGCCACTTCCGCGCCCAGTGTTCCGCGTGCTCGGGCGACGCCAGAAGCCGTTCGACGAGAGCCGCATAGGCTGAGTCACTCGGGTCCTGGCAGAAGGCGTCGGCTTCGTCGGCCGCGGGCGGCAGCCCGGTGAGGTCGACGAACAGCCGGCGCACGAGGTCGCGGGGGGCGGCTGGCGGCGAGGGTGTGAGACCGGCGGCGGCGATGCCCGCGGCCACGAAGCGGTCGATGGCCGCCTTGCTCCAGGCCCCGCGGAGGGCCGGATCGAACGCAGCCGACACCTCCGCAGCCGCATGGCGGCGCGGCGGCTGCAGCGCCCAGTGCGACGCCTGAGCGGCGCCGAGTCGGGCCTCCATCTCCGCGCCGGGAGCGTCGACGGCGGTTCCGCCACCAGGCCCGCTCCAGGGCAGGCCGTCGGCGACCCAGCGTTCGATCGCCGCCACCTCGTGCGGAAGGAGGGGCTCGTCGGGAGGCATGGCCAGGTCTCCCGTCCGCCTCACCACGGCCACGATGCGGCTCTTGGCGGCATCGCCCTCGACGACGATCGGCCCCGACTCGCTGCCGGTGAGCAGGGCCCGACGGCTGTCGAGACGCAGACCGGCCTCGGCGATTTTTTCACCGTGACAGCCCTGGCATTTCTCGACCAGGAGCGGCCTGACGTGCGACTCGAAGAACGTCTCGCGATCGTCAGCCGCGGCTGCCGCGGCGGCGAGCGTCGCGGCGGCGAAGAGGAGTCCACGGAGCCGGATGGCGTCGGCAGACATGGCGGGTGGTCCGGGCGGAGGCGGCCGCCTTGGGCCGGCCGGGCCCATTCCGGGCTCCGGCATCTCCACGGTACATCACCGTCGCGGCCACCGCGACCCTGGTCTGGATCGGGGGCTGCGGTCCCGGACTACCCCACGTCGTCGTCGTCCGATTCAGCCGCCAGCTCGTCCGCGTAGGGGTCGCGGACGCAGGCGGTCTCGTCGCAGAATCCCTCGTCTTCGTCCCCCGCGCTGACCAGCGACATGAGCGCGTTTTTCTCGCTCTCGGAGATCTCGGCGAGCCGGAAGCTGCGGATGATCTCGGGCACGGGGTCGACGGCGGCAGGGGCCGCTGGATCGATCGACACGCGGCCCATGACGAGGCCCCGGCGGGACACGAATCGTTCACAGAGTGAAAGCAGATCCTCGCGGTTCATGGCTCCCTCCCGGCCGCCGCCGCGGCCAATCCCTTGTGCCGTTCCTGCGATCGCGGATCTGGGCTCCGCCAGAGTGTGCACCACGACCGTTAGAAAACTGTACGGATCGGATGAGAATCTGGTTCGTTCGCCGGCCGGCCCCGGCCGCACGCGGCCCAGATTTTCGGCATTTGCGCCGCGGTCCGCCGGCCGGCAACCGTTGCCGGACACTCGGGATCGGCGGCGGATCGGACGCGCGGACCGGGGCGGTGCTCGGGCCGTACCCGGCGTGCGGTACGATCCCGCGACATGGACTCGCCTGCGCTCTTCGAACTCGACGCCGTCGGCTTCGTGCGGTCGGGCCGTCCGATTCTGGCCGACGTGACCTGGCACGTGGCCGCCGGGCAGCGCTGGGCCGTGCTCGGACCCAACGGCTGCGGCAAGTCGACGCTGCTCAAGCTGGCGATGGGCCGGCTTTGGCCCACCTCGGGACTGATCCGCCGGCAGGGCGAGGAGCTCTGCGACCTCCCCGCCCTTTGGCGGCGCCTGGGCTGGATCGCCGACGCGGTGGCCGCCGAGATTCCCTCCTCCGAGCCGGCCCGCGACACGGTGGCGTCGGGCGTGCTTGCGCAGACCGGGCTCAAGCTCTTTCCAGGCCTCGAGCCGACGCCGGCCGACCGCGACCGCGCTGCGGCAGAGCTCGACCGGCTGGGCTGCGGGCCGCTCGCGAACCGGCCCTTCGGCGTGCTGTCGCAGGGCGAGCGGCAGAAGGTGCTCGTGGCCCGGGCACTCGTCGCCGATCCGCTCTGCCTCGTGCTCGACGAGCCCTGCGCGGGCATGGATCCTGGCGCCCGGGAACAGTTCCTGGGCTGGCTGGCCGAGCATCTCCGCGCCGGCGGTCCGGCCGTGATCCTCGTCACCCATCACATCGAGGAGATCCTGCCCGCCTTCGACCGAACGCTGATCCTGCGCGACGGTCGTGTCTTGGCGAGGGGTGCGACTGCCGACGTGCTCACCCGCGAGACGTTTGAGCTGCTGTACGACACCCGGCTCGAGTGCCTGCAGCGCTATGGCGGCCGCTTCTGGCCGATCTGGCCCGGGGCGACGAGCTCCCAGTGAGCACAGCCAAAGGCGGGGCGCCCATCATCGGGCCGTGGCTGCGACGGGAAGTTTCGTTTGTGGCGGTGCGACTCCCAATGACCGCCTGACGCGGAATTCACGGGTCCTCAGCATCTGCGTGGATCCAGGCTGGGTGGGCGAGATCTCGCTCACGCCCACGTTTTACTAACGCCATCCCTCGCCGGCGACCCCCGGCCGGCGAAAAGCTCAGCATCGGTGCCTGCCCCGCCGGCAACTAGTAAGCACGGGTGCGACAAATAAAATAGCTAGATCAGCCGCGATGTCTCGGCGGGAGGCCCGCTCTATGCACGCGGGGTTGGCGATGCCCGGCCAAGGATTCCAAATGGGCGATATAGGACTCGAACCTATGACCCCCAGCTTGTCGAGCTGGTGCTCTAACCAACTGAGCTAATCGCCCTCTCGAGTCGGCAACGAGAGTCTCGCGCGTGAACCAAGGCCAGTCAAGCGAACACGGCCGGCGGGGCTGGAAAGCCGGGCCTTTCTTGCCCGCTCCGCGCCGGAGCGGATACGCTGCCTGTTTTCCTGGCTCGATCGGCGGCGATCCGAGCGTCCCCCATCGCTCCGACCCACCCATGCCCTACGTACGCTTTCCCGACGGCTCCACCCGTGATTACCCCGCCGGCACGCGACTGGCCCAGGCCGCCGCCGACGCCGCCGCAGCCGGCAAAAAGAAGCCCATCGCCGCGCTTCTCGACGGCACCCTCGCCGGCCTCGACGCCCCGCTTCCCGCCGAGGGCAGCGCCACGGTCGAGCCGCTCTTCGCCGGCGACTCCCGGGCTCTCGGCGTGATGCGGCATTCGGCCGCCCACGTCATGGCCCGCGCCGTGATGCGGCTCTTCGAAGGCGTTGAACTCGCCTTCGGCCCCACGGTCGGCGACGGCTTCTATTACGACATGCGGGCCAGCCGCCCGATCACCGACGAGGACCTGCCCGCCATCGAGGCCGAGATGAAAAACATCATCGCCGCCGACGAGGCCTTCGAGCGGGTCGAGGTGCCGCGGGCCAAGGCCGTGGAGATCGTGGCCGGGCTCAACCAGCCCCTCAAGGTGGAGCACATCGAGACCGGCCTGGCCGCCCACCCCACGCTGTCCTTCTATCGCCAGGGCGAGTTCGTCGACCTCTGCCGCGGGCCCCACGTGCCCAGCCCCGGCTGCATCGGCGCCTTCAAGCTCACGAACATCGCCGGCGCCTACTGGAAGGGGGACGCCAACAACGCCCAGCTGCAGCGGCTCTACGGCACGGCCTGGTTCTCACAGGACGACCTCGACACCCATCTCGCTGCCCTGGAGGAGGCCCGCAAGCGCGATCACCGGGTGCTGGGCAAGCAGCTCGACCTGTTCACGACGAGCCCCCTCGTCGGCTCCGGACTCGTGCTCTGGATGCCCAAGGGGGCCACGCTGCGGGCCACGCTCGAGTCGTTCGTGCGCGACGAACTCGCGGCCCGCGGCTACCAGCCGGTCTACACGCCGCACATCGGCAAGGTCGATCTCTACAAGATTTCGGGCCACTATCCCTACTACGCCGACAGCCAGTTCCGGCCCATCGTCATGGCCGACGACGAGCAGTACCTGCTCAAGCCGATGAACTGCCCGCATCACACGATGATCTACAAGGCCCGGCCCCACAGCTACAAGGATCTGCCGCTGCGGCTCGCCGAATTCGGCACCGTCTACCGCTACGAGCAGTCGGGCGAGCTGGGCGGCATGACGCGGGTGCGCGGCTTCACCCAGGACGACGCCCACATCTTCTGCACGCCCGAGCAGGTGGAGCAGGAGGTGGAGGGCTGCATCGACTTCACGCTGAAGGTCCTGGAGAGTCTGGCCTTCGACAACTTCCGCGTGCGCCTGGGCTTCCGCGATCCGACGAGCGACAAGTATGTGGGGCCACCGGAGCGCTGGGCCGAGGCCGAATCGGCCATCGAGCGCGTCGCCCGGCGCATGAACCTGCCCGGCTGCGAGCCCGAGCCCGGCGAAGCCGCCTTCTACGGCCCCAAGATCGACTTCGTGGTCAACGACTCCCTGGGCCGGGAGTGGCAGTTGGGCACCGTGCAACTCGACTACAACCTGCCCAGCGGTGAACGCTTCGACCTGGAATACATCGGCGCCGACAATGCCAAGCATCGGCCGGTGATGATCCACCGGGCGCCCCTGGGGAGCCTGGAGCGGTTCGTGGGCGTGCTCATCGAGCACTTCGCAGGCGCCTTCCCGCTCTGGCTGGCCCCGGAGCAGGTGCGGGTGATCCCGGTGAGCGAGAAGAGCGAGGCCTATGCCCGGGCCGTGCGCGAGCGGCTCGAGGCGGCCGGCCTGCGCACCGGCCTCGACCTGGCCGCCGAGAAGCTCGGCGCCAAGATCCGCACCGCGCAACTCGACCTCATCCCCATGATGGTCGTGTGCGGGCCGCGGGACGAGGCGGCCGGCACCGTCAGCCTGCGTGACCGCCTCGACGGCGACCTGGGCGCCATGAGCCTGGAGGCCGCACTGGAACGGCTGCGCGACGAGAACGCCCGCCGCGCCGTGCGACACAAGCCCAAGCCGCTGGCCCTGCCCGGGGGCCGCGCGGGCGGCGGCGGTGCCGACTACTGAGGCGGACAGCGTCTCTTCTCGGGTGACCGCGGTGCCGGCCACGCCTGGAACTCCCATGCCCCGCTTCGCGCTGCTCGAACACACCGGCGCCCCCGACGATCCCGCCGGC
>Ga0129333_10002775_pt1 | contig 16354 bp, 16 predicted proteins | sample CPB6_08_DNA_FD_94474 | JGI IMG/M metagenome (GOLD analysis project Ga0129333, IMG submission 94474) | Freshwater to marine salinity gradient microbial communities from Chesapeake Bay, USA - CPBay_Sum_0.6_0.8_DNA | ecosystem: Environmental > Aquatic > Marine > Coastal | place: USA: Chesapeake...
AGCCACACCGGCGCCCACAAGATCAACAACACGCTCGGCCAGGGCCTGCTCGCCATGCGGATGGGCAAGCGCCGCATCATCGCCGAGACCGGCGCGGGCCAGCACGGCGTGGCCACCGCCACCGCATGCGCCCGCTTCGGCCTGGAGTGCGTCGTCTACATGGGTGCCGAGGACGTCCGCCGACAGGCCCCCAACGTGCGCAACATGCGACTCATGGGCGCCGAGGTGCGGCCCGTCGAGAGCGGTTCGCGCACGCTTCGCGATGCCATCAACGAGGCGATGCGGGATTGGATGGCGTCCGTGGAAACCACCCACTACATCATCGGCTCGGTGGTCGGACCGCATCCCTTCCCGAGGATCGTCCGCGATTTTCAGTCCGTCATCGGCCGCGAGACGATCGACATGAGCCGCCGGCAATTCGGCAGGCTGCCCGACGCGGTGGTGGCCTGCGTGGGCGGCGGCAGCAACGCGGCCGGCATGTTCCATCCGTTCGTGGATCACCCCGAGGTCCGCCTCGTGGGCGTGGAGGCGGGCGGACGCTCGGGCAAGCCCGGCGACCACGCGGCGAGCCTCAGCTTCGGCAGCCCCGGCATCCTCCACGGCAGCCTCAGCTACGTGCTCCAGGATCAGGACGGACAGACGGCCGACGTGCACTCGGTGTCGGCGGGCCTCGACTATCCGGGCGTGGGCCCCGAGCACAGCTACTGGCGGGACCTGGGCCGCGTGGAATACACGAGCGTCACCGACGCCGAGGCCCTCGATGCCTTCGACCTCGTGGCCCGCCGCGAGGGCATCCTGCCGGCCCTGGAGACCTCGCACGCCCTGGCCTGGGCCGCGGCCGAGGCGGCCCGGCGGCCGGCCGACCAAATCATCGTCGTCTGCCTGTCGGGCCGTGGCGACAAGGATGCCGCAGAGATCGCCCGCCTGCGCGGGCTGGCCGCCGATGGCGGCGCGGGGCCCGTCGCATGACCACTCCGCCGGTCCCCGCCGCCATGACGCCCCTGGGGCGACTCGAGGCCGTGTTCGCGGCCCATCGCGCCGCGGGCCGCAAGGCGCTGGCACCGTTCGTGACGGCGGGCGATCCCGACCCGGCCACGACCGTGGCCGTCCTGGAGACCGTCGACCGGGCGGGAGCGTCGCTCTGCGAACTGGGCGTGCCCTACAGCGACCCGATCGCCGACGGACCGGTGATCCAGGCCTCGTACACGCGGGCCCTCGGCTCGGGCATCACGCTGGAGAGCGTGTTCTCGATCGCCCGGCAGGCGGCCGACCGGACGACGATGCCGATCCTGGCGATGGCCAGTTATTCGCTGATCTTTCGCCGCGGCATCGACCGCTTCGTGGCCGATTCCACGGCCGCAGGCCTCGCCGGACTCGTCGTGCCCGACCTGCCGCTCGAGGAATCGGATGAACTCGACGCCGCCTGCCGCGCGGCCGGGCTGGCGCTGGTCCGCCTCGTGACGCCGACCACGCCGCCGGATCGCGCCGCGGCGATCGCCGCCAAGTCGACCGGATTCCTGTATTGCGTGTCCGTGGCCGGCGTCACCGGAACGCGGACCGAGCTTCCGGCGGGGCTCGTCGACCGCGTGAAGTGGCTGCGCACGAAGACGAACGTCCCCATCCTCGTGGGCTTCGGCATCTCCGGCCCCGCGCAGGCTCGGGCCGTGGCGGAGGTGGCCGACGGCGTGATCGTGGGCTCGGCCCTGGTTCGCCTCCTCGCCGACGCCGCGGACAAGCCCCGGGACCTCCTGCTCGCCGGCATCGCCGCAGCCGTGGGCGACCTGGCTGCCGCCGTCGGCTGAACCGCCCACGGCCGGCGATTTTCGGCGACCCTGGCATGGCGGTCATCGGCCCCGGCAGGGCATACTCGAAGGTGGCAACGGCAGCCGCGGCAGCCGCCTCCCGGGGGCGGAACCTCGCTCCGTTGCGACGTCCCCAGCATCGCGCCGGCCCTGCCGGCGACCATGTGGCCGGTCGTCGCCGTGACGACCCGTCAGGAGGTCGTTGCCGTGTTCTCCGCCCGCGAGCCAGACGACATCGGTCGCTTCTTCCGTGGACTCACGGAATACGCGTTTCACGCGCGGCTGGGGATCGTCGATCCGCCGCTGGTGAACTACGTGGCGCTGCTGCTCGTCCGCTTCCTGCGCAGTGACGGCGGCGCGAGGCTCACGGGCGTCGCTCGGCACGAGGCCGTCGATGTGACCCACAAACTGATGACGGTGCGGCTGCACGCGGAGGCCGACGCCGCCCGCGAGGAATACAGGCACATCGGCGACGCGACCTTGTTCTGGAGCGGACTCTACCCCGAAGCCTTGCGGCCCCGTGTCCTCTCGGGGCTCGACGACGCGCTCGTCGGCTATCGGGAGGCGGGCAAGCAGGCCTACTGGCTGGCCAGCACGCTCGAACGAGAGGACGCAGCCGAGGAGCGGCTGCTGCTCGAACGACTGAGCCGCGAATACGACCTCTGCGTGGAGGGCCTCACGGAGGTGCGCCGCGCCTGGGGCGAAGCGGCCTGACCCGGCTCGCCCGGCACGCGCCGCACCGTGCGTCGTGGAGAGGCGGCCTCGTCAGACCCCCGGCTCGAGCACCTGCGCCGTCCAGGGGGGATCGAAGCCCGCGGCCGCGACGGGCAGGCCGGCGGCCACGATCGTCGCCACGATCGCCGCTGCCGATGACCGCCGCGGGTGAAATCGGCAGTGGAGCGTGTCGGAGTCGCCGGCCCGTGCGTCCGTGACCAGCGCAGCGACCGCCCGCGCCGCCGCCTCGGCGGATGCCGGGCAGACGATCGTGAAGGCCCAGCCGGCGGCCGGCGTCCAGGCGGCGGGATCGGCGGGCCCGCTCGCCCTCAGTCGGCCCTCCGCGAGCACGGCGAGATGCGTGAAGCAGGCGGGCACGCGGCCGTCGTCGATGGCGGCGACCACGCTGCGGCCCATGAGGTGCGCGTCGCCGACGAGCCGCTCGATGTCGCGGGCCTCGTGGGGATCGAGGCTCCCCAGCGGGTCGTCGAGGATCAGCACCTGCGGGTCGTGCAGAAGCGCCCTGGCCAGCAGGAGCCGCTTCGCCTGGCCGGCACTGAGTCCGTCCAGAAGGTCTCGGCTCCCGGCCTCCAGCCCCGCCATCGCCAGCGCCCGGGCCCGGGCCGACTCCAGCGTCCTGCCGCCCAGCCCCACCGCCGTCGCGAACAAGTCGAGGAATTCGTCGGCCCTGACCCCGGGCCAGGCCGGCAGCCGGGCCGGCGCGTAGCCGACGAGCCGGGCCAACGCCGCGGGCTCGCGGCGCACGCTGCGACCGTCGATCGTGACGTCGCCGGCGTGCAGCCGGATCGCTCCGGCCGTCGCCGCCAGCAGCGAGGTCTTGCCCGCGCCGCTGCGGCCCACGATCGCCAGGGCCTGGCCCGGCGGCACCTCCAGCGAGACGCCGTCGACCACGATGCGGCCGGCCCTTTCCACGGTGGCGCGGTCGAGGCGGATCATCAGCCGCTCCGCGCGTCGTCCCGGCCCGCCAGCCGGGCCGCCGTCATCTCGATCGACACCACCATCCCCTTGGCCTTGTTGAGCGTTTCCTCGAACTCCTTTTCGGGAATGCTGTCGGCCACGATGCCGGCACCGGACTGCACAAAGGCCCGGCCATTGGCGACGACGATCGTGCGCAGCGCGATGCAGGTGTCCATCGAGCCGCCGAAGTCGACGTAGCCGACGGCGCCCGCATACGGTCCCCGGCGCACCGGCTCCAGCTCGTCGATGATCTCCATGGCGCGAATCTTGGGGGCGCCCGACACGGTGCCTGCGGGCAGGCAGGCCCGCAGGGCATCGAACGCCGTCAGGCCCGGAGCCAGCCGGCCGCAGACGTTGCTCGTCAGGTGCATGACGTGGCTGTAGCGTTCGATCGTCATCACGTCGGACAGCGTCACCGAGCCGATCGAGGCCACCCGCCCCACGTCGTTTCGGCCCAGGTCGATGAGCATCACGTGCTCGGCCCGTTCCTTGGGATCGGCGAGCAACTCCTCGGCGAGCAGCCGGTCCTCCTCGGGCGTAACGCCCCGGCGACGGGTGCCGGCCAGCGGGCGGACGGTGACCACGCCGTCCACCTCCCTGACCATGATCTCGGGAGAGCTGCCCACGAGCGTGCACGTGGGCGTCCGCAGGTAGAACATGAAGGGGCTGGGGTTCACGACCCGCAACGTGCGGTAGAGCTCGAGCGGTGGGGCCACGAAGGGGATCTCCAGCCGCCGGCTGAGGACCACCTGAAAGACGTCGCCCGCGCGGATGTATTCGATGGCCCGGTCGACGGCCGCCAGGAACGCCTCGCGGCTGAACGACGATGTCGCCGTGCCGTCGGCCAGGCAGCGGGGCTCCTGTCGGGGGCCGATGTCGGCGGGAGGCGGCCAGGCGGCGGGAGCCGAGAGCTGCGCGATCGTGGCATCGACCCGCCGGCAGGCGTCGTCGTACGCCCGGTCGATGCCGGCGGCCGACTGGTCGTCGATGCGGGCCAGCACGACCACGTCCAAGGCCTTGGTGACGTTGTCGAAGACGACCATCCGATCGTAGAAGGCGAACGACAGGTCGGGCAGGCCCAGGTCGTCGGCGGGCGCGGACGGGAGCCTTTCGCTGTAGCGGACGGTGTCGTAGGCGGCGTATCCCACCGCCCCGCTGGTGAAGGGTGGCAGCTCGGGAAGCCGGGCCGGCTGGTAGGCGGCCATGCGGCGCTCCAACTCCGCCAACGGGTCGTCGCACGCGAAGGTCTCGACCCCGCCGGACCCCGTGACCTGCACCGTCGTGCCCCGGGCCTCGATGCGGAAAAACGGATCCGCGCCCAGAAAGCTGTAACGGCCCACCTTCTCGCCACCCACCACGCTTTCGAACAGGCAGGCGGCGTCCCCGGCGTCGATCCGTGCGAACGCCGACAGCGGGGTCAGACTGTCGGCGTAGAGCCTGCGATAGACGGGCACGAGCCGCGGCGGTCCGCCGGCCGGTTCCGGCGAGCGGGCCAGTTCGCCGAAGCGGAGCCTGTCCGGAAGGTGTGACATGGGACGGGACGTGGCGGGGAAAGGCGGCACGGGCCGGAAACGACCCAGAGACTACCCATCGTGTCGGGGTGCAACAACACGACCCGACTTCCGCTGCGGGCCCTGAACGACGAATCGAGGGCGACCCGTGCCGGCCGAACCGCTATGATTCGGGATGTCGGGCAGGAGTGTGCCATGAAGTGTCAGCAGTGCGACAAGCAGGCCGTGTTCCACATCACGGAACTGGAGACGGGCGAGGTGCGTGAACTGCACCTCTGCGAGGATCATGCGCGGTCCTATCTGAACCAGTCCGAAACGGGAGGCGGCGGCGAGGGCGAGGAGAAGGCGTCCCCCGGCGGCGCCCTCACCGGTCCGCTCGCCGTCGGGCAGACGGCCGACGAACTGGCCCTGCTCGACAAGAAGGCCTGCCCGATGTGTGGGATCACCTTCTTCGAATTCCGCAACCAGGGCCGCCTGGGCTGCCCGCACGACTACGTGCACTTCGAGAAGGAACTGGAGCCGCTGATCGCCAACATCCACGGCTCCACGCAGCACACCGGACGCCGGCCCGACCGGGCGGCGACCGGCAGCCCGCTCCCGGAGGGCACGGAAGAACTGACGGGCGTGATCGGGCTGCGGCGCGGCATGCAGGAGGCGATCGCCTGCGAGGACTACGAGAAGGCCCGCGAGGATCGCGACGCGATCCGGGCCATCGAGGAGCGCTGGCTGGGCGCTCCCAGGGCATGACCGAAACAAGACCCTCGGAATCCGTGGACCCATGAAACTCGACACCCTGGCCCAGGCGGTGGGCGAATGGCTGCGCGGCACCGGCCCCGAGTCGGACATCGTGATGAGCAGCCGCGTGCGACTGGCCCGCAACGTCGCCCACTTTCCCTTCGTGAGTCGGGCCGCGGAGCAGGATCGCGCCGACGTTGAGAAGTTTCTCCGCGAGCGGATCGCCACGGTGCCGGCCGGTCAGAAGCTCGAATACATCGACGTGGGGCGGCTGGAGGAGATCGACCGGCAGTTCCTCGTGGAGCGGCAGTTGATCAGCCGGGAGCACGCCGAGGCCCAGGGGGCGCGGGGCGTGGCCATCGACGGGCTGGAGCAGGTGAGCCTGATGATCAACGAAGAGGATCACCTGCGCATCCAGTGCATGCACAGCGGCCTCGACCTGCGCGGGGCCTGGGAGCAGATCCGCGGCGTCGACGAGCAGATCGGCAAGGCCGTGGCCTACGCGTTCCATCCCCGCTGGGGCTACCTGACGGCCTGCCCCACCAACGTGGGCACCGGCATCCGCGTCAGCGTCATGCTCCACCTGCCCGCCCTGGTGATCACCCGGCAGATCGACAAGGTGTTCCGCAGCCTGCACAAGATCTCGCTGGCCGTGCGCGGCCTGTATGGCGAGGGCTCCCAGGCCATGGGCGACTTCTACCAGATCTCGAACCAGACGACGCTGGGACGGACAGAGGAGGAGCTCGTCGAGCAGGTGGGCGACGTGGTGCCCGTGCTCATCGACTACGAGCGCCGGGCCCGCGAGTTCCTGGTGCGGGAGACGCAGCAAAACGTGCACGACCAGGTGAGCCGCGCCTACGGGATCCTGCGCACCGCGCAGACGATCAGCGCCGAGGAGACGATGCAACTGCTCTCCCGCGTCCGCATGGGGGTGCTGCTGGGCCTGATCGGCGACGTGAAGATCGCCGACATCAATTCACTCCTCGTGCGCACGCAGCCGGCCCACCTGCAGAAACTGCGCGGCATCGAACTCGACACCAAGGATCGCAACATCGAGCGGGCCCGCTACCTGCGGCGCCACTTCGAGGGTCACGCGGCCGAGGGTACGAACTGACTTTCAGCGCCCGCCGGGCCATCCCTGGCCCCGGCGGGCTTTGCCCGTCGCGGGTGCAGCCGAGGTGCACCCGGACGGGCACGGCCGCACCTCCAGGCGGCCGCTGCCGCTTCCGCGGCGAGGGTCACGCCACGCCACGGAGCGGGGCTGTCCGCTACTCCTCCAGGAGACCATGTGCCCAACCACCCCGCGGGTGCAGCCGAGGTCCACCCGGACGGGCACGGCCGCACCTCCAGGAGAACACGTGTCCAATGACCCCAGTTCTGTTCATGCGATGAGGGTCGCGTGAGGGGCTGCCCATGCCCTCGAGCCGGCGTAGGTGGCCAGCGGAGCCCGGAGGGCGAAAGCGCAGACACCTCCGAGTGAGCGGAGGGCAGGGATGCCCGGAGCGAACGTCCGGCAAGAGGGCGTGGGCAGCCCCGAGCCACGCAAGACGGGAAGCGATCCGCTCCGCGTCAACCGGCGGCGAACTTGCGGCGCAGGGCCGCGACCACCGGGGCCGGCACGAACCGCAACAGGGCCGCGTCGTCGGCCAGCGGGGTGATCTGCTTGAGCAGCGACGACGAGATGTGCGAGTAGGCGGCATCCGCCATCAGGAACACCGTCTCCACCGACGAATCCAACTTGCGGTTGGCGAGCGTCATCGTGAACTCGGCCTCGATGTCGGTGAGCGACCGCACGCCCCGGAGCAGCACCTGAGCGCCCTGCTCGCGCACGAAGGCCACCGACAGTCCGCTGAACAGCTCGACCCGCACGTTGGGCAGCCCCTCCACGGCGGCCTCGACGAGCTGGACCCGTTCCTGGAGCGAGAACATCGGCTGCTTGTCCGGGTTGATGCCCACTCCCACGACGAGGCCGTCGAAGATGCGGCTGGCACGACCGATGACGTCGATGTGGCCGAGCGTGATGGGGTCGAACGACCCCGTGTACACGGCGACGCGGCCGGCTGGGTGTGCTGGTTTCACGGGATCTCGCTGGGCACCGGCGCCGACCTCGCGGATCGCTCACCGCCGGGCCTGGACGAGCGACCGTCGCTGCAGAGCCGCCTGCCGGCTCCCCGAAGCAGGTCGATTATGGTATGGAAAGGGCGGTTCGTCGAAATCACGATCTCCGCCGGGGCGTGCCACACGTGTCGAAAGTCCTGTCCTTCAGCGGCCTCGTCGTCTCGGGGCTGATCGTGATCCTGTTCGTGGCCGATCTTGCCGCCGGGATTCCCTTCCAGCGCGAAAGCATCGCCGCCGACGTGGGCTTCATCCTCAGCGGCCTGATCGTGGCCTACCTGAGCTGGTCGATCATGGAACGGGCGCGCACGTAACCGCCCGCGGCCTCAGGCCGCCCGCAGCACCGATCCGGCCAGGGGCAGGCGCCCACCCCGGGCCAGTGCCGCGCCCAAGCCGGTCAACGTGGTGGCCACGGCAGCGCCCTGCCGGCAACGTTTCTCGGCCCAGGCCGCCCAGCGCTCGAGCCGCGAGGACACGAAGCCCGCGCCGTCGTTGCCGATCATCGCGCCGTCGGTCCGCAGCACGTGCAGCGATCCCGCGCGGGGGCGCGGCAGACCGGGAAAGCCCAGCCAGCGGGCCCAGCCGTCGGCACGGGGCTGCCCGACCTGCACCTCCCACAGCCCCCAGACCGCATTCCTGCAGGGCCAACCACGCGGGGCCGGCCGCCGCGCGTGCCGCGCTGCTTCGTCGAGGGCGTCGACGAGCACGACTCCGATCCCCTCGCCGACGAGCAGCATCCGATGCTCGAGGGCATCCGGGCCGTGCAGCGCCGCTGCGCCGAGCGCCGGAGCCGCCTGCCGGGCGCGGGCCAGGAATCGTCGTAGCCGCTGCCGCGAGGAGCATTCCACCGCGGGAACGTCGAGGGCCAGATTCGCGGCCTCGACATGGCGGCCGATCTCGCCGCCCACGTCGGCCAGCCGATCGATCGCCGCCACCCAGGTGACCGGCACCGGCAACCCCGCCGCGCCGCGCACGAGCCCCGCACAGCGCTCGGGCCGCAGCTGCCGCGGCAGCGTCGCGCAGATCACGATCGTGGCCGGTGTCACCGACCTCGCCATCTGGAAGCCCCCCCTGGTTGCCGACACGTGCCGGTGCGACCACCCCGCCGGCATCGCCGGAGTATCGTCGCCCGTGGCAGCGCCACTGGAGCCCCTATCCGGGACGCGGGCGCAGGCCGCAGACTCGCTCCGCGGACGGCGAATCAGCCCGCTCCGGGCGGGGCGGCGTCGGCCGGCTTCGTCGACTCTGCCGGCTGTGCGGCCCCTGCCGTCCCGGCCTGCCGGCGGCCCATCGCCGCCACCAGCGACTCCAGGGTGGCCTGGCCCGCCTCGACGGTCGGCCGCAGCCCGCTGTTCGCGATGGCGGCGCTGGTGACGGGGCTGATGCTGGCGATTTTCCAGCGCTCCATGCGCGGACCGAAGAGCCGCGCGGCCGCCTCGGCGATCGACGAGCTCGTGAGCATGATCCAGTCGATGTCGATGCCGTCGAGCATGTCGAGCACGTCGGCATCGAGGGCCGGCAGCGGCCGGCTGCTGTAGGCGGTCACCTCGTCGACGTGATGGCCCAGGGCCTCGAGGTCCCGGCGCAGCACGTCACGCCCCTTGTCGGCACGGATGAGGAGAAACCGGCCCGCTCGCACCGTGTTCGCCAGGGCCGCGCCGAGCCCCTCGGAGCGGAACGTGTCGGGCACGAGGTCGCAGACGAGTCCGGCATGCTCGAGCTCGCGCCGCGTGGCCGGACCGATGGCGGCGAGCCGCGCGCTGCCCAGCGCCCGGGCGTCACGGCCGGCGCAGCGGAGCCGGCGCAGGAACGACCTCACGCCATTGACGCTGGCGAACACGATCCAGTCGTAGCCGTCGGCCCGGGCGATGGCGTCGTCGAGTGGCTGCCAGGAGGGCGGATCGGCGATCGTGACGACGGGTACGTGCACACACTCACCCCCGGCCCCGCGAACGAGCGCATCGACCTCGTCGTGCTGTCCCGCCGGCCGGACGACGAGCACGCGGCTGCCGGCGAGGGGGCCGGACCGAGGCGGCTCCGCGGCCGCCACGCCCACGATCACCACCGCCGGCGACTGCCAGCCATGCCGGGCGAAACCGGCGGCGCATCCGGCCAACGTGGTCGTGCCGATGCGCTGATCGGGCCAGGAGCAGCGGCTCACGATGGTGACGGGCTCGTCGCCGCGCCGGCCTGCGGCCAACAGGTCGCGCGACCAGCGCGCCACCTGTTCCACGCCCATGTAGACCGCGATCGTTCCCGGCAGCGCCGCCAACGGGCCGAAGTCGAGGCCGGAGGCCTTGTCGCCGGCCTCACGCCCGGTGACGATCGTGAGGCTGGAGGCGGCGCTGCGGCTCGTCAGGGGCAGGCCCGCCGCCGCCGCCGCCGCCAGGGCCGCCGTCACGCCGGGCACGACCTCCACGGCGATGCCGGCCTGCCGCAGCGGTTCCAGTTCCTCGGACAGCCGCGCGAACACCGCCGGGTCGCCCCCCTTGAGCCGCACGACCGTGCGGCCCTGCGCCGCCAGCCGGACGAGCAGCATGCCCGTCGCCGTGCCCGGGTCGCCATCGGCCCGCTCGTCACGGGCCACGGCGATGCGCTCGGCCGCCGGGTTGACCGCATCGAGGACCCGGAGCGGCACGAGCGCGTCGTGCACCACCACGTCGGCCTGACGGAGACGTTCCCAGGCCCGCAGCGTGAGCAGGTCCGGAGCACCGGGACCGGCCCCCACGAAGGACACGCTGCCCGGCGCTGAACTGACGGCATCCATGGTGGGGGATCGTTCGCGGGCGGGTTCGTGGGGGTGTGTTTCAGCCGTCGCCGCCCGGCACTACACTCTGGGCCGTCGGGCAGATCGTCCGCCGGCGGGCGGTCCGCTCGTCACCGCAGCCCGCTCCTCCTCCAATCGTCCCCAACCATGCCGAACGAGTCCACAGCGGCCTCTCCGGGCCCGGGCGATGCGGCCTCGGCGCTGCCGTCCGCGGGCTTGCCGCCCGCCGAGCGGGCCCGGCTGGCCCAGTGCTTTCAGCGTGGCACCCAGGCCGCCCCCACGAATGCCGACTACGCCATCGACATGTTCTGCCTCTGCGTGGCCGGCGACCCGGGCAACGCCGTCTACCTGCAGGCCCTGCTGGGAACGCTGCGCAAGAAGTTCGCCGGGAAGAAGGCGGGCGGCCTGGCCGGGCTGTTCGCCGGCGGTGGCGGCCGCAGTCTCAAGAAACTGGCGCTCAACGCCCAGTGGCGGGACGTGATCAAGCAGGGCATCGACATCATCAAGACGAATCCCGGCGATCATTCCTGCCTCCTCGCGATGGCGGAGGCCTGCGGCAACCTCATGCTGCCGGACGCCCAGGCGGTCTACCTGCGGGCCGCCCTCGATGCGTCGCCCACCGATGCCGAAGTGAACAGGCAGTGTGCCCGGTTCGCCGCCAATCAGGGCCAGTTCGACCAAGCCATCGAATGCTGGCGGCGGATCGCCAAGCTCAAGGGCCTCGCCGAGGAGGCTGACAAGGAGATCGCCCGACTCTCGGTCGAGAAGACGATCAGTGCCGGACAGGGCATGATGGGTCGGGGGTCGGCCGGCGGAAAGGCCGGAGGTGGATCCGCCCCCGGCGCCAAACCGGACGAGGCCGGCCCAGGTGGCGACCGGCTCGCGGAACTCAAGCGAGCGATCCGCGACAATCCCGCCGCCGTCGACAACTACCTGGAACTCGCCGACCTGCTGGAACGCGAGGGCACGATCGCCGAGGCCGAGCAGATGCTCGCCAAGGCGCTGGCGGTTTCGGGCGCGGAGATCCGTGTCCGGGAACACGTCGAAGATCGCCAGCTCCGCTGGGCGCGGCACAAGGTGATGGTCGCCGAAAAGCGGCTGGAAACCGCGGACTCGCCCGACGCCCGCGCTACGCTGGAGAAACTCAAGGCCGCGCAGGTCAAGCAGGAGATCGACATCTACGCCGCCCGCTCGGCCCGCTATCCGGAAAATCTCACCTGGAAATACGAGCTGGCGATGCGGCTCAAGGCCGCCGGCAATTATTCCGAGGCCATCCGTCTGTTCCAGGAGGCGATGAAGGACGCCGGCAGAAAGGGAGCCGTGTCACTGGAACTGGGCGAGTGCTTCCAGAAGATCAAGCAGTACGACCTGGCGATGCGGAACTACCAGGAGGCGGTCGAGGGGCTCAGCGACCGGCAGCTCGACCTGCGGAAGCGGGCCCTGTACCGCGCGGGCGTGTTGGCCGCCGGCCTGAACGACACGGATGCGGCCCGAAAGCACCTCCAGGCGCTGGCCAACCTCGAGTACGGATACCGGGACGTGGCCCAGCGGCTTGAAAAGTTGAGTCCCGTGAAGGATAAAGGGGCCGACGGGTAATCCGTCCCGGTCGCCGGGACTCCCCGCCGGCCGGCACTTCATCCGGCTTTTTCACCACGTCGATCGAGGATTTCGGGATGCCCCATTCGGCCAGCGCCAAGAAACGTCACCGCCAGAACCTCCGTGACCGCGACCGCAACCGTGCGGTGAAGTCGGAGATCAAGTCGCGCATCCGCAAGGTCCTGGAGGCGATCACATCGGGCGACATGGCCGGGGCGGCGGAGCAGCTGCGAGGCGTGGCCAAGACGGCCGACCGGGCCGCCGCGTTCGGCACGATCCATCGCAACAAGGCCGCTCGCATCAAGTCGCGGATGTCGGCTCGCCTCGTGGCGGCCTCGAAGGATGGCGCCGCCAAGCCCCGCAAGGCGGCCAAGGCGGGGAGCTGACGCGGCGCGGCTGCGGCCGACGGATCACCAGACCACATCGCGGGAGTCGAACACCGGCCCCTCGACGCAGGTGCGGCGGTAATCCCAGTCGCCGTGCGCGTCCCGGATCCGCGCCACGCAGGTGAAGCAGATTCCTACGCCGCAGGCCATCGGCGTCTCCAGAGATACATCGCAGCGCAGCCCGCGCCCGGCGGCCCAGCGGGACACTGCCGCCATCATCGGCTCCGGGCCGCAGCAGGCCAGCGTCGTAGAGGCCTCCACGCCGCCGGCCGCGAAGCGCTCGTCCAGCAGGTCGACGACGGTGCCCCGCGTGCCCGCCGATCCATCGAGCGTGGCCAGGTGGACGTCGCAGCCCGCCGCCCGGAAGTCCTCCAGCGCGGCGAACATGCCGGCGTGCCGAGCCCCCCAGCAGAACGTGACGCGTTGCAGCCGCCGTGCGGCGCGGGCCGGACTGCCGTATCGGGCCAGGCCCAAGCCTTCTCGGGCCAGCGCCAGGAGCGCCGTCTGCCCGATGCCTCCGGCGACCAGCAGCAGGTGATCCTCCGCCACGGGCTGGAAGCCGTTGCCGAGCGGCCCCCAGAGCGTGAGCGAGTCGCCGGGGCGCACGCCGACGAGGGCCGTCGTGAATCGGCCGTGCACGAGGTAGATGAAGTCGACGAACCGAGGGCCGTCCTGCCCCGCGAACGTGTCGTACACCGCCAGCGGCCGTGCCAGCAGCGGATCATGCCGGTCGGGGATGCGCAGCATGGCGAACTGTCCCGGCACGGCCGCGGTCGCCACGGGCGGGCAGTCGAGGCGGATGCGCCAGGTGGATTCCGCGACCTGCCGGTGGTCGACGACCTCGGCCCGCAGGTGACTGGCGGCATCGGCATGGCAGGCGCTGACCTGGGCAGCGGCGGGCATCGTCATCCCTCCCCGCCGCCGGCCGAGGGCTGCGCACGCCACGACGAGGCCTTGCCGGGCCGCTTGCGTCGGCCGCGCGGCGGCTGGCCCCGCGGCGGCCTGCCGGCATCGCCCCGCTGCGGTCGGCGCTCGGGCCGGCCGCGGCCACCGGGCCCACGCGGTCGGCGCGGGCCATCACGACCGGGCCGCCGCGCCGGCGGCGGCTCGCGCTCGCCGTCCGGCCCGACGGCCTTGAGCGCGTCGCGTCGCAGCGACTCGACCTCGCTCCAGGCCAGCTGCCGCCACTGTCCCGGCAGGATGTTCCCCAGCGAAAGCCCGCCCACGGCCACCCGCTTCAACTGGTGAACCTTGTGGCCGAGCCGGGCCAGCATGCGGCGGATCTCCCGATTCTTCCCCTCGTCGAGCACCATCTCCAGCACGGCGCTCTGCTTGTGCTGTGAACGGATCACGACCCGCTTGGCATGCACTTCGCCCTCCGCGAGCCGGATGCCCTTGCGGAGCTTGTCGAGCAATTCCTCACTGGGCACGCCCGCCACCTGCACGAGGTATTTCTTCTCCACGCCATACCGCGGGTGCGCCAGCAGATTGGCGAGGCCCCCGTCGTTGGTGAGGAGGATCAGCCCTTCGCTCATGCGGTCGAGGCGGCCGACGGCGAACAGGCGGTGGTCGCTGGGCACGAGGTCGACCACGCGGGGCCGGCCGTCCGGGTCGTAGTTCGTGGTCACGACGCCGACCGGCTTGTTGAGCAGATACACGACCCGCCGCGTCTGCGGCAGCCGCTCTCCGTCGACGCGAATCTCCTGGGCCCGGACATCGACTCGCGTGCCGAGTTGCGTGACCACGGTGCGATCGACCTCGACCCGGCCCGTGGTGATCAACTCCTCACAGGCCCGTCGGCTGCCCAGGCCGGCGGCGGCCAGCACCTTCTGCAGCCGTTCCAGGCCGTCGTCGACAGGCCCTGGCCGGCGGGTGGGCTCCTCGTCCGCGGGCTGCTGCCGGCCGGCGGCGTGCGTGCGCCGCGAGGTGATCTTGGAGGCGGCCTTGGGCACGACCCGGGCAGGCCGGATCGGGGAGGGCCGGCGCGGCTTCCGGCGCGGGCTCGGGCCTGTGGGCCGGTTCGGGGCGGGCATGGGAACGGACTTTCATGGGAGGAGGTGGGACGCAGCCTGGCGGCAGGGGCCCGCCGGGCCACGGAGCACCGATCATACCCGCGTTCCGGCCACCCGCGCAGCCGCCGATCGAAGTCGACGGCGGGAAGGGGGAACACGACCGACCACGCGGTCATCGCGGGGGCTGAGACCACCAGCGCGACCGGCGCACCTCGGGCACCGGCTCCGCGTAGTCCCGCGGCCGCGTCCCGTCGAGCGTGGAGTACTGGCGAAACAGCGAGGGGCCGATGTCGTTCTGCATGAACGGGTCGAAGCGCACGGCCCGGCGCTGCTGGTTGCGGGCCGGGCCCGGGTCGAGCCAGGCCGGCTTGCCCAGTGATGCGCAGCCCGCGACCAGAAGGCAGCCCACGATCATGATTCCGGCGCCGGGCATGGATGCTCGAGTCATGGCGGGGTCCTTGTGCCGTGCCGGCCGGCACCGCGGGGCGGGAGTGTAGGGATCGGCCGGGCACGGTCCCAAGGGCGGTTCCCCCGCCCGGGACGCGGCGGCCGCGACAAACGGGGCAAGGGCCGGGCTTTCGGCGGGGCCCGCCGGACCGTCGCCGGCCTCAGGGCAGCTGCACGTGCAGCAGTTTCGCGCCCGTCGCCGTGGTCGCCCGCACCACCTGCGGGCCGAGCGCCGCCGGCAGCAGCACGCAGCCTCCCGCCGACAACGGCGCGAGCCCCCAGCGGTCGTCCAGTGCGGCAGCGCCCGACAGCACCGCGATGAAGTGGCAGGCGTCGTCGCCCCCCACCCGCCATGCCGCATCGAGCCGCACCTCGTCGAGGAGAAAATAATCGCTGCTCACGAGCCTGGAGACGGCGGCGTCCACCGTTGCCGCCGGCAGCAGCGGATCGACGGGAGTCATCCGCGTGGTGGCCTCGATGCCCTCCTCCACGTGCAGGGGCCGGGGCCGGCCGTCCGGTCCGGTGCGGTTCCAGTCGGAAAGCCGGTAGGTGACGTCACTCGACTGCTGGATCTCGGCGACCAGCAGGCCGGCGCCGATCGCATGCACCGTGCCGGCGGGTATGAACACGCAGTCACCGGCCCGCGGGGTGAACGAATGCACCACCTCCGCGCAGCGGCCCTCGCGCACGGCGGCGGCATACGCCCGCGCATCGACACCCTGGCGGACGCCGGCGTAGATGCGGCTGCCCGGCAGTGCGTCGACCACGTACCAGGCCTCGGTCTTGCCCAGATCCGGCTTCGCCAACCGGGCGGCGCGGGTGTCGTCCGGATGAACCTGCAACGACAGGTCACGGCAGGCGTCGAGAAACTTGAAGAGCAGGGGAAACGCCGGCCGCGGCGCGTGCCGCCCCAACAGGTCGCCCCCGTGCTCCCGGACCAGGCTCCCCAGCGTCGCGCCGGCAAGCGGTCCGACCGCCACCACGCTCTGGTCCGCCTCGCGATCGACCAATTCCCACGACTCGGCATAGTCGTCGCCGGGAGGCAGCGACCGTCCCAGGGCACTGGCGAACCGGCGTCCGCCCCAAATGTAGCGGCGGTACACGGGGCTGAAGACGAGTGGCGTGAGCACGGCGGCAGGGTCGTGGGGGTGCGGACGAAAGGCTCGTCGATGGGCGGCTCAGGAGGAGCCGAGGCCCTCGAGGATGCGGCCGATCCAGAAGCAGCATACCGCCGCCACGAGCATCACCAGCATCCGGCCCAGCGAGATGCTGTGGTTCAACTCCAGCACCA
>Ga0129333_10002776_pt1 | contig 16351 bp, 19 predicted proteins | sample CPB6_08_DNA_FD_94474 | JGI IMG/M metagenome (GOLD analysis project Ga0129333, IMG submission 94474) | Freshwater to marine salinity gradient microbial communities from Chesapeake Bay, USA - CPBay_Sum_0.6_0.8_DNA | ecosystem: Environmental > Aquatic > Marine > Coastal | place: USA: Chesapeake...
AACTTTACCAAAACTCATCATTTCTATTCTTGGGGGATTTTCGGAAAGTTGTAAATAAGGTGGTATTTTTGGTATATTGGTATTTTTTTGGTATATCATTTACACTGGTATAAGTGGGTTAATTCTTCCTGATACATTTTTATCAAAACACGATATTCATAATCAGTAAATATTTTAGATTGATGTCCGTTTTCTAATGCTAATTCTTGCGAATAGAAATCAATGGCATTATTAAGTATTTGGATTTTATATCCTCTATCGAACTGACTCAAAGCACTCATATCACGATTAAATATTTCGACAATTTTTCTTATACTCATATAGCATATATGACTATAAAAAGATAAATGACTCTAAATGAATTTTATTATAGGTTTTGCTGGTGCTTGTACTACTGGCGCGCTTGGTTGGGCAACGGGTGGAACAGCCTTTGTCTTTTTCTCTTTCATCAACTTGACGGGTTCTTTTTTAGCACTCTTCTTAACCTTATATATGATTTCTTCTTCTTCTGTACTTTCACCATCCTTATCACTTCCTTCATAACTATCACTTTCGCTTTCACTATCATACACAATCATTTGCTTAACAACCTTTGTCTTTGGCTTGGGCTTCTCCTCCTTTACTTTCTTTTCTTTCTCTATCTTTTCCTTCGATTTCAAACTCTCGCGTATTGATACTTCTTCCACCAACTTCTTCTTTTCCTTCAACCTTTCCAACTGCTCCATCTTCTTCTTTTCCTGTATTTCCAACTCTTCCTGTTTCTTCAATCGGGCTTTATCTATTCGTTCCTGATTTATCTTTTTCATACGCTCACTTGCTACACGTCTCTGCTCTTCTGTAAGTGTGCGTTTGCCTTTGGGTTTTAAAAAAGTAGATTCTTCAGAGACAGAACCATCAACACTTTCATTTTCAATATTATCTAAATCAACCATTTTTGTTTTATATAAATAAAACAGAAATTATTTCAGAGGACGTGTTACCATAATATTTGGTTTGCGTAATATCCAGCACTCCCTTCAACGACTAAATCTTTTGCGTGTCTTTTCTTATACAAGTATCTGTTTCTATTTGCGGTACCCTTCGGATATTCTCCACGGCGTTCCCCAGCCAAATAGATTCCATAATCTTTATATCGTATATCTCCAATCGACGCTAACAATTTGCCGTCTTTATCAAATACATCGATTTTCTTGTTTTTATACACCGATGGTTTAATTGTTACTTTCAATCGCTCCGCTTGATTTTTACTCCACTGGCTTATTTCATATGCCATTTGTATATTATTATTCCAGAAAAAGATTATAGACGGACAGACAATTCACCAGTTTCCAAATCGTGGATGATGAGAGAATCCAACAATGCCACAAAGTAAGCAATGACAGAGTTGGTTGGAGTAGCCGTTGAATTGACATTGAGGTAGGTGTTCGAAGAATTCAAATTCATACCACTTAAGATACCAGATTTGGATACACGTTCCAAATTGACACCATAGTGGAAACCGCACAATTGATTGACAAGTGAAGTAGTTCCGGCAGACACGCAGTTAGCATCCAAATCAGCGGGAACAGATGATGATGGTAAGTAACGGCAGTATGAGTTGGCAACAACACCACTCTTGAAATCGTATGAATTGAATTGTGCCATAGCCATTTGGGTACGGGCAAATGCCAAAGCAACACCACGAACAAGATCATCAGGGGCGGCAGGAAGATTGACACCATTCACATTATACGAAATACTGGAATATAAAGGCATCTTTGTATCGAAATATCTATTCACACAACCAGCAGTGGTAAAGACACCTTCAGTAAATCTGGAAATGAGATTTTTCACAGATGAACCACGGATACCAATTAACCACGATTGAACTCCAGTTGTCGTTCCTAAACTCTGAGAAGCAACACGTCCGACTTGTCCGTTATAGTATTGGACGCCACTGGCTTTGCCAATCATTTTCAAAGCATCCATAGGAATATTCACCAAACGGAGTTGGAGACTGACTTGGTCGATGGTAACACGGAGAGTACCAGCAGTGGTGGCAGCCGAAGTTACATTGAAAGTTACTGGAGCAAGAGGAGGAAGTTGTAAATTGAGAGTATGTCTATTGACAGCACCAATTTGGAAAAACTTTTTAGCCCAAGCACCAATAAGAGGAGACAACACTGGAATAGAGTATGAAAAATATTGACTACCGGCAGCGGGAGTGGCGGCAGAATATGTAAAGTTTCCAATAGCGTGTCCTTGATTGGAGTTGATAGAGTTAGAACCAGCACCGGTTTGTTCGAATCCAAGAGAAACAGAGTTAGCATCTCTTTGGGCAACATCATATCCAAATTCAGCATCCATATCTGCGATGATATCATAACTGGGTTGGTCTGCGACAACAACACCAGATTGACTTTCTTCCCAAGCACGTTGAATCCAAGCGTGTGCTCCTGAACGGAGGGAGGAAGTAGAAGTAATAGTGGCAGTGGCACCGGAAGTAGCACTAACAATTTCGTAGTTGATACGGAAATTCAAACGGGTGAATCTAGGGTCGAGGAATTGTCCCTTACCAGCGCCTGTGGGCAAAGCAAAGGTAAAGGTAGATGTGGGTAAAACAATATCTTGGTTACCAGTAGCAGAGCCGTATGTTGTAACAGCGGTTTGGACGGAAGAAATATTGTTGGGATAAATACGAACATCCATAGAAGAAACTTCACTTGGAAGAGTATAATCCAATTTGGAGGATAATTCAGCGGGGAATCCAATTTCAGCGGACATTTTATATATAATTGTAACAGATAAAATGTTTCGTGTGTTTAATCTTCTTCTTCTAAATATGGTAATTCTATACTATGCGATTCTGCTAAAATCTCATTGAACTTTTTTGGTCGAATCGCCATCGTCCTATATATGTTGAATCGGAGTGTTAAATACGAACTCACCCCGTTGAAATCTAATCTCGATTTTTAGTATCCGTTATTCTCATCTGTAAATTGCGCAAATCCCAGTTCTTTACCAAAAACTCGTTATTACTTCCCGACTCATATATCGTCTGCGCATTATTTCGTCCATTATTCGGAATTGTCAATAACACGTCACTTGATGAAATCGTCGAATTTATTCCTAAAGTTATGCCGTTGTTGATAATATTCATATGTAATACATAATTAGGAATTGGAAGGAAATTATACACCAGCGGTAAATACGCCACATAATATCCTGATATCAGAGTTTCACTGCTATATACGCTCTCATTGAAACCCATCACATAATTGATTGTGCTTGTCGATAATAATTCAAATGGATATGTTGCGAACTTTATTATGAACTTACTGGTTATCGAGTTCAAACTAATATTCCACGATGTAGATGGTAACAACTGATAAAATGTATTCATAAATGTACTTGTATTGTAATTACCATTTGGAAATGTATAACTCAATATTGTATTGTTATAACTGATATCCAGTCGATTATTATTAGCATTTATGATGTATGTTGAGTTCGGAATTATCACATACGGAATGGATGCCGTCAAATACTCGATTGTATCATCATTCATAAAATCCATATATCCTTGTAAATCATACACCACATTGCTCTTCATATCCCCGTTCTGTAGTATCGATCCCGTCCTTTCCGTTGAAAGATTGATTGTTTTCGTATCCTTGTATAATTGCGTCATCACTTTTTTTGTCGCCATCTTCCTTTATCATATCCATAGATTTCGTTTCTTCTACCGGTTCATTCAATTGGTCGAATGATGTAAGTATCATTTGCTCCATCAACATCTTCAAATCTTGTTCTCGTTTCAATATTATGCGTTCCACTTCTTCTTCATCATACTCGTTTGCTAAATAGTATCTTTTCAGTGCGTAATTTATTTCAGCATCCGCAGTTACGGGTACTAATTTATCCACATAATCTAATATACGTCTGCTTTTATCGTCAAAATATTCAATCATTATATTATATATTATATTGATATAATATATGACACAAGAAAACCATTCACCGCTTAATATATTCCAATTGTTGAGGGATAGAATGTCCCATTTGTTTAGCCAGTTCTTTCAAATGTTCGAGTGGAGGCGCATCCTTCAAAGCCGAGGACAAATAGATATGACGGAGCATACTCGTACTGATATGTGAATCGAATATTTTATTTAGTCTTTGCGTAAGTCTTATACTCGTATATTTTTCCCAGTGTAAATCGTTCAATAATGTATCCACTCCATCCGGTATCATTTCCAAATAAGATTGTATCATCTTCTTGAATATCCTAGATTTTATCTTCACTTCTTGACGTCCATACTTATTTGCCGTCTTGTATATGTTGAACACAAACTTGTTCTTTTTCAAATCCATATAATTGTAATCTTCCGATTCTTGACTAAATCCCCTAAACTTCATATTCACCCAGTCTAGACTTCTCCGTGGTGGGAAATAGACTCCTGTTGTTAATGCTAAAATCAACCAATCTTCCATTATTTCCCTATCTTTCTTCGCATTACCCGATGGTTGTTTTATCACCTGTTTTGCTTGTAATTCATATTTCTTCACTATCTTCTTCACATCTTCAAACGATTTCCAATTCTCTTTCTGCTTTTGTGTCATTTCTTGTTTATCCACAAACTTGTTATACACCTCCACATCTTTCTTCAATAACTGATTATACTTCTTATGTGACTTACCTACCAATGCCAGTATAGCACTCAAATATGTTTTTCTTACTGCCGGTTCTTTATCTTCTAACGATTTTAATACTTCCCGTTCATTAAAAAACCAGTCGAAATCGATTGGGTCATCTCTATTTGTCCCGTGTGCTTTATAGTATATGTTGCGCAACATACTTGTGTAACTTATCAATGATGACTTACTTACTGCGCTTTTATTTTCCAATATGCGTTTATGAAATTCTTCGTTACTTGTCATTTTTTCTCAATATATATTATTTAAACATTTAATTTTTATGTTGTTTTTGCTAAATGTTTAAATTGTTGGATTTTAAAAAGAGGGGGTTAAAATCCCATAAAATTGAAATGTTTTTTATACAACCTTGTAGATGGTATAAAATTAAAATTGGATACTATTAATAACAATGGCTTACACTTTCATTAAAACTCCCAATTCCATATTTGAACTTCCTAACGGGATTAACTTGGATGATAATAAACAAGTTGAAACCTATAGTGAAGAAGATACTACTTTTGCTTATAAATACGGAGTTCCATTATTTTATATAAAGTTTGTTAATGTTAGAAACGAATTTGAACTATTTGGTTCTGAATTAGATGAGGAAGATAAAGATAAAGTTCAAGAAAAAGATGAATTTGGATTACCACTTTGGCGTATAAAAATTATTAAACCCAATGATGATGAATGGAAATATTACGCTGTTAAATATTTCGATTTCGAAGAACCTTCCGAAGATGAAATTGTCGAAGACGTTATTGTTGAAAAAGTTGTAATTGGTGACAATCTTTATCTAATGGACGAAGAATTTACAATTTATGATTTTATTACTCACAATGCCATAGGGAAATTGGTTGATGGTAAATTGGTGCTAACACTATCCGCGTAAATGGTAGGTAAGTCGTATATTTTGTTTTTTATCGAGTGGGTTAAAAATCCCATAAAATTGAATGTCTTTTTATTTTAAACATATTTAGGAAAAATAAAAAAATTGATTTAATATTTAAACAACTTAAAAAATTATATCCATAGACTATATAGAAATGTTATTCCCACTTGCTCCCAACTCTCTTACTCTCATTCTGAATGAACTTCCTTCCTATCTACACTTTGCTGGTGATTGGTCTTACACTATCCCGAAAGATTTTATCCAAGCCGTATTAACAAACAATGAAATCGACAAGAAAACCGGAAAACCATTCATTAGCGACATTTGTAAAACTTGTTTCAAAAATAATATCGTTTCCCGTCTCAAAAATGACACTCTTACAATCAACTGGGCACCCGTGCGAGAAGTCCCGTATGGACGTCGCTACCCCGGAAAGTTCGAAGATAAAAAACCTGTTGGTTCGCTTGGCTCTTCTGCCCGTGCGATAAAAAACTCGTTCTATAAGCGTGAAGGTTGGACCGATTTCGATTTTGTCAAATGCCATCCTTCCCTTCTTCTCGAAATTGCCAAATTATCCAAAATAGAAATATCCCGTGACTTGGCTGTGCTCAAAGAATACATTGCCAATTTCGATTCCATTTCCAAAGAATTGATTTCCTTCTATTCCATTGATAAAAAACGACCACTCGATACTGACGATGTTAAATCGCTTTTCAATATAACTATTTATGGAGGTGGATTCAGCACTTGGACTAATTGGATGGAAACTGATGACCCTGTCAAAAACTATATCGGTAAAAAAGTCAAAAAAGACAATCATCCATTCTATATCCGATTCAAAAATTGTATTTCCGATTTCCGTAAGAAAATTTGTGAAGACAATACTGAATTATTGAATCTCATCAAACAAAAAAATTCGGATAATAGTAATTACGAACACGAAAATTCATTGATGTCCTATTTCCTACAAACTGCCGAAAATCATTGTCTCTACTACGCTTACTGCTACGCCGTAGATAGAGAATGGATTGAACCCAGAAAAGCCGATTTGTGTTATGATGGATTCACTGCCAAACTATGTGACGGGCATCCTGATATTAATATTATTGAATCAGACATCAATAAATACCTAGCAGATAAAACCGGTATCGCCATCCAAATCAAAAAGAAAGATTTCAAAGATTTTGTTCCATCCATTGTAAATCCACTCTCTGTGAATACCGATGAAGAAGCAGGTACTTTATTATACAATTTATTAAAAGATGTTTTCGTATGCGATTTAAATGAACGATTGTTTTACAAAAATGGAAATGTCTGGATTTCCACTCCTACAACCATCGAAACCTGTGTTATGGAATTCATTCTCAAATCCGGTATTTCCAAGAAAACAACACAAGGTAAAACCATTCCATTCTCCCAAAACATTAGTGGTGCCAAAAACATTTACCAAGCCCTAATTTACCAAATACGTATTTACAACAAATGCGATATTTACGAAAAGTTCCATTCCACCACTCGAGGTAAAATATGTTTCAATGATGGTGTTCTTGATTTCGTAAATCGTTCATTCCTTACTTGGGAGGAAATAGCCGAGAAAAAAATAGAAATATACACTTGTGCGTGTATTCCATACGATTATGGCGAGTATCATAAAAATCCTGATTTCGGCGTTATGGAAGAAATCAAAACCAAAATATTCGATAATATGTTCGGAGACAAAACACAGACCGCCTTACATTTCCTTGGACGTGCCATCGCCGGTTTTAATGTCGATAAAAACTGGGCAACCTATCTCGGTTCCCGTGATTGCGGTAAAGGTGTTATTTATGAAGCATTGAAATCCGCATTTGGTGAATATGTCGCCACATTCGAACTTGGTAATTTACTTTACCAAAGACAAACCGATACCAATGAAATATCCCGTAAATTATACTGGCTTATGCCTCTTGAATTTGTCCGTCTTGCCATTTCGCAAGAAACTCCGCCTCCGGAAAAAGGTTTGCGATTGAATTGTACTATGATGAAGAAATTAGCCGGTGGCGGTGATACTCACGTCGCCCGTCGCAATTACGATCGTGTTGATACTCATTTCACCATCGATGCTACTTTTATGACTTTCGGAAATGATGACCTTGTGCTTGATTCCAAAGATGCCAACGAACATCGTATTCAGTTCGCTTCTTGTAACCAATTCAAAACAATCACTGAAATTGATGCTATCGTTAATGATATGATTGAATCTGGTGGAGATGAAGAATCCATTGAAAATCTTCGAAAAAAATACAAGATTAGAGACCCTAATATTAAAAGTAGTTGTGTTTCTCTACCTTGGAAATTGGCTTTGGTAAGATTGGTTTATGACTATTACAGAAATTGTCCTGTTGATATCGAATTTCAAAGTGAAGATTGTGATATTCCATCTCTCTGTAAAAATATACTATTGAATTACAAAATTACAAAAGATAAGATGGATGAGTGTCTCATTAGTGATGTATATGCTGTTCTTCAAGAAAACAAAAAGAAAATTGACGCTGAATTGGAAGGTATGGGTATCAAAAAAGTGAAATCCATCAATCATTCTGGTAAGTATGTGTTCAGAGGGTTAATACAAAAAGAAAAACCTCCTTCTTCTGCCCCCGTCCAGACCATAGTAATATAAATATATGGATGGTTCCTCTTTATACAAACGATGTTCGTGCTAATTATTTTATACTTTTTTATAAAATACTTATTTATGGTCTTATACCAAAAATATACCAATATACCAAAAATACCATCTTATTTACAACTTTCCGAAAATCCCCCAAAAAAAAAAATGAGGAGTTTTGGGAAAGTTGTAAATAAGGATGGTATTTTGGTATATTTGGTATATTTTGGTATATAGCACCGGGGCAACAAAAAGGGTGAGTTAATTAAGTAAAGGTTTCTTTATTTACTTAAGACCCGTTTTGGAAACGGGTGAGATCCTCGTCTTTATATTGTTTCAATAAATATATTAACCCACAGCATAAAAAAGCATTTCTAAAAAATTGAACTACTTTTTTCAAAGCATCTCAGAGCACATAATTTCAAAACATATCAAATAATAAAATGAATAAGTTTCAATTAGTTCGCGTGTCATACAAACAATATTATTATTTCAAAGTCCCACCGCATATTGACTTGGAAGATATAACACAGGTAAGTCAGTATTGGGTAAGGTATGGGATACTATTTATTAGAATGGTGGATGGAAGCAGAGTAGAAGTGGATTATGGTGTGGAAGATGTAACAAATGATTACGCAGAGCCGGAAGATGATAGCGAAATATGTATCACGCCAGAGGATATCAGATGGAAAGGTTTAGCAGAAGAATACTTTGGATATGATAGTGATGGGGAGGAAGATAAAAAAATACACATTCCAGTGGGATACGTATTTGGAAAGTGTAAGCAAACAGGTAAGAATTTGGTAAGTAGTGGCAGAGTTGTAATGCGTTGATTTTTTATTTAAGATTGTTGATTGTTTCATTGATTTTTTTTTCTCTTTGTTCCCTCTGGAAGTGTAGGTATAATTTCCAATTTTTTACGAATAAATGTTCTACTTCGGGGTAATAGTCGATGACGTATCTCATATATCTCGCATACAAATCACCCTCTCGTCTGTTACGATAATATTTATTTTTCGATTTACAAGTTGCCATTTTTTCATCTACTAACTCCGCGAGAACATTTTCAATAATTTCGTAAGGATATGAACCTACAGCAAAACATTTCTCACATTTTTTATCGCGGGTAATAACTCTGAAAGTTTTATCAATTCTGATAATTTTTTTGTTGTCATCCAGAGCAATACCAAAGTTACTGATTAATCTCGGAATAGTGTATAAGCGTTTATCACATCCACACTGACACACATTAGAAGCCAACGGGTCAATCAAGAATGATTTAATATGGTCCCACAATTCAGGTATAAAGTACATTTTTTCAGATTTACAGATTTCAATTTTACGATTCAATTTTTTATTTATACCTCTAGATAAGTGTAAATAAAAAGTATTTCAATTTTATCGAGAAAAAAGTCGCGATAAAAGAAAGATACAAATAATAAATAATGCGACACATACGTGATAAAACTTTTTATTGATTTCTTCAAATCTGAATACTTGGGTTTGTAGGCAATCGAGTGCCATTTTTATGACAACAATTTCATCATTTATTTCTGTTTGTTTTCTATTAAATGTTAATTGTGATTTTTGTATTCTACCAACGCAGTTAATAAGAGAGCCTACATTTATGGAGGTATTTTCTAATGATTTTCCTAATTGAATTATTTGGTCTGCTAAAGTTTCCATTTTTATAAATTAATCCGATATTTAATATTTATACCCTTTAAACACTAAATATTTAAATAAAAATTGGTTCCTCCCGAAGATTACTCAAACTATGGGCAGATAAAATACCGGAAGGTGCTTCACTATCAATGACACGGGTATTATTTGCGAGAGCACTGATGGGGTCATATTTGGTTTTCAAAAGTATTTCATTTGGACGGGCTTTTTGGTTTATCAAGGCGGGATTGAATCCAATGATTTTATCATCAGCCGAACCTATGAAATGACCGGTGTTCGAACCAAGCGAATGACCCACAATAGTGGCGGATTTAACCCCATAGCGATCTTTAGCCTTCAATAAGGCGTTTTTAGCATCATTTACGCGTTTCTGATTAGAACCTCCAACACCGAGACCAATGAGAATATCGTTAGCCAAATCTTGTGTATTGGAAGGTTGAGTGCCATTAGAAACAAATAATAATTTCTTGGAATAAGGGTTGTAGGCAACCATATGTTCTCGATTTGTGAGTTCAGGGTCGAGCCTGTAACCAAATCGCTTGAGACGTTTCCGTTGTTTATTTTCATTACGGAAATATCCGATTTTCAGGGCATTGTAAAGTTTCAACTTCTTGGGTCGTATAATGTCGTCCATATAATTAGTCGGAAGATATTTCTGGCGGTTTTTCAGGTCCGTCGTCTCGAATAATGACTTCTGCTTCGAATTTGTAATATAATTTCTGGTTACGAATATTGAGTAACAGATACGTGTGTGGTTCATTGTATAGTTTCATAACTTCGGTGAATTCGTCGGGTTTCATATTCATAAACTCACGGAATATTTTCTCCATTTGCGATTTTCCAAGATTGTAAGAAATCAGATTGGAAGCAACTTCTCTCATCTTTTTAGGCAATTGGTAAATGTTCTGTGCTAAAACCATAATAGAACAACGGAGATGGCGCATACGGATAATGATACGATTCATCAATTTCTCACAGGCTTTGTTTTTGTAGTCGTTTCCGAAATCGTCCAACAAAATGAGTGAATGGTTACCATTTTCGGCATTTTCTTGTAGTTTGTCGTAGATGGTATTTAGAGTGTCTTCATCGTAGTTGTGGTAGATATGTTCTTCGGGGTCTAAATGTTTTGTAAAATTGACTTTATTGGGAATGGAAGCAATAGAGTTTTCTGGCATAATGACATAAATATCCGCAAAGCAACCTTTATACAATGAATTAATCATTTGGACTGCGAGCGTGGTTTTTCCTTGTCCCATTAGTCCGGCTACGATTGTGAAATTGGAACGGGAGAAACATTTCTCGATGACGGGATATTTAAGGAGTTTGTTGTCGATGATGGTATCACACAACATCTCCACTTTTTTCAATTTAGGTTTTTCCAGAGGTTTCAATTCAATTGGCATATTATGTTTATGGTATATATATATAAATGGCAAGAAAGAAAATAATTAAACAGAAGCAAAAACAACAGGTTTCACAGAAGGTAAATGTGAAAGTGATTGTTGGTGATAAATCCGGTAAAAAACCGAGAAGACAATACAGACGAAGAGCAGAGCCACAGGTGGAAACCATTAGTAGCAAAACACTCGCACCTGTGTTCATCCAGCCACCAGTGGTTTCATTACAATCGAATAATGCGGATATGCCACGCAGTTCAGTAACGTTACCATCAGAAGTATTTGTAGCATCTCAACCGATAGCACAAGAATCAAAAGGTAAAAGATTGGGAGGAATACCGAAAACAGCGGAAGATTTAAGACCAATGGCAGAACCATTGAAGAAATCGAAAGCGGATATATTACGGGATACGGATTTTGTGGAAATAGATAGAAGCAATGTACCAGAAGGATATGGAATGTTTTATGATAATCCATTGAAAGATACTGAATTGAAAAAACAGGAAATGGATCGCGCAAGTTTATCAAATATAGACTATGTCCCACCTTCATATGTGGAAGATAGAAGACGGGATATAATGGCGTATAGTTCTCCATTAGAAACTGCGCAAATGGTGTATAATGAAGAAACACCCGTAGTGAAACGAAAATATACAATCAGAAAACCAACTGCGCAACAAATAAATGATTATCAATTGTATGCTTTCGATGAAGCCGTTAGAAATATGTCTCCGGAAGAAGCAGGAAAAGATATGAGAGATAAAATGGAAAGTGAAGGTTTAAGTGCGCCAGAGTTTTTCAAAAAATATGCTGATAAAAAAAAGAAAGCAAGACAGCAATATGCTATGCGAACAATAAAGAAGGGCGCGCAAGTGGTGGAGGCAGAGCCAGTATTTGGAATGACATCCTCGGAAGCAGTTAAATTTCAATAAATATATTTTTTTAAATTACAGATATAAATAAAAAATCTATTTAATATTTATATGATAGGTAGAATATATAAAATAATACCCAAGTGCCAAGAATGTGAGACAGGAGATGTTTATTTTGGAGCAACAACGCGAGAAACATTAATCAGATTTAGGGAACATAGAAGAAAGTATAATGAGTATAAAAACGGAAAATATACATATACAAGTTCATTTCTTTTGTTCGATAAGTATGGACGGGACAATTGTGATGTGGAAGAGTTGGAGATGGTGGAATATAATGATTTGTTGGAATTGCGCAAACGGGAAAATGAGTACATAAAAAACAATGATTGTGTGAATAAACGGGATTCAGTGATAGATATGGATAAACGCAAAAAGGACAGGAAGATATGGAATAAGAGATGGTTTAATGTAAAAAATACTTGTGATTGTGGAGGAAGATATACGAATAAACATAAGAGCCAACATTTAAAAAGCGGGAAACATAGGAGATATTTGGAAACTATGGAATAAAATGTAATGGTTATTTATAGCAATGCCAGTATATAATGTTGTTCTTTCAACCTTGATGACACAAGCCCCACCATTTGGAAACAATTTAAGACCAGTTCAATCGAGTAATTTAGCGAATTATTCGTGGTTGATAAACTTCGAAGGATTATTTGGAGCGGATTTATTGAAATATAATAAATGTTATTTAAGATACAAATTGGCGAGTGAGCCATCTACGTCAATGACCGGAGTAGCCAATCTTGGATTTTTAGCATTGACAGGCATATCAACCGATAAACAAGCATCCAATATTCCAGCCACATATATTGATTTATTACAAGTAGAACAAGCACCAATAGTAGCGTCAAGTTACAGATTTTATCAGAATAATTTGGAACATTCATATGGTGTTCAGATAAATGTACCCAATGGAACACAAGAAGTGGGTGTCCGTTTTTATAACGATGACGCAATTACATTTCAATCCAATGTTCCCAATTATGTTTTAACATTACAATTTGTGTTGTCAAACGAGTAAGGCAACCATTTTTTCACATTATAAATACTAACATATATATATAATATATGTCAATATCAGGATTATCATATTCAATAGGACAAGCACCATTAGATGGTTTGGATACAATTTATGCGGACAATGTAGTTACAAACTCATTGGACGTTACTAGTACATTTTTAGGATTGCCAGTGGGATATTATACAGGGGTAACATCTAATTTACAGGAACAAATAGACACAATAGGGGGACAATTCGATGGAGTTAATGGTAAGTGGGGCGCATTTTATTGTAATACAACATTGAATAATCCGACAGCAAATGTGGCGAGGTATGCGTATGTAAATAATGCCGATCCGTCCAATAACGGAATAACAATGTATGGAAACAATGGAGCGGGTTTATATGAGGCATTACAAGTGTCTGTGAAAGGAACATATAATTTACAATTTAGTTGTCAAATATCGCATACGTCAAGCAATAAACACGATATGAATATATGGTTTCGAAAGAATGGTGTGGATATACCAAATAGCGCATCGAAATTATCACTTCTATCTAACGACCAGAACCAAGTTCCAGCGTGGAATTATGTGTTGGATTTGTCTGGAGGTGACTATATGAGTGTAATGTGGAGTTGTGATACAACACAATTTTCAATGCCGGCAATTGGAGCACAAACAACTCCATTAGCAGTTCCAGCGATTCCAAGTGTAATTTTAACAATGACACAAGTAACTAATTTAGTAGCCGGACCACAAGGTGAAGCCGGTGTGACACCAGATTTCACAATCGGTTCTGTTCAATCAGTTCCAAATGGAACAAGTCCGCAAGTCACAATAACGGGGACACAAGCCAATCCAATACTCAATTTCGTATTGGAAGCGGGAGTACAAGGAATACAAGGAATACAGGGAATACAGGGAATACAGGGAATACAAGGAATACAGGGAATACAAGGAGAACAAGGAGACCAAGGAGAAGTAGGAGCAACACCTAATTTAACAATCGGTTCAGTTCAAGCAGTTCCAAATGGAACAAATCCACAAGTTACAATAACGGGGACACCGGAAAATCCGATATTGAATTTTGTATTGGAAGCAGGAGTTCAAGGAGTTGTTGGACCCGCAGGACCCGCAGGACCCGTAGGACCAGCCGGACCACAAGGACCAAAAGGAGACCAAGGAGATGCGGCACAAAGCACAACAGAAGCAATAGCAGCCGCGGCAACAGCAGTGGCTAGTGCTGGAGTAGCCACCTCGGCAGCCGGGGCAGCCAGCGGTTCAGCCGCGGCGGCAGGAGCCAGTGCTACAGCAAGTGCTACAAGTGCTTCTCTAGCAGAAGCCAGTGCTACAAGTGCGCAAGGATATTCAACGAGTGCTAGTAATTCAGCAACATCAGCAAGTGAATCGGCAGCAGACGCCCAAGCGGCAGCCGATAGTATCATAAATAAAACAATCAATATAACATCTGTAGTGGAGTTGGTGAGCACAACATTTCAAGGCAAAATAATTTGTGGTGAATTTGATAATATAAATGGTATAAGCATAACAGGAGGACTTGAAGGAGTTAGTGTTTCAACTATAGCCGATATAGATTTAAATGGTGGAACAAGTTCAACAATACGAAGTGATACAGAAACAAATGTAAATGCTCCATTAATAAATATAGAATCAGGTGTAGGACTAGGTGGTATTATAAATGTAGGAACAGGAGCAGATGCTGTATTTGTAGAAGGTGGAGAAATTGATATTGTAGGAAGTGAGGAAGTAACATTAAGAAGCCCAGTCCAAACAAATATAAAAGGACCGAACATAGTTATAAATAGTGGATTACCGGGAGGAGGGTCAATTTATGTAGGTTCATCTTTATTGGACGCAGTATATATCCAAGGATTACCATTTGTTAATTTTAATGTCAGTTCATTCAGTCAGTGGTAGAATAATTATAAACATATATAGTATAAATGTCAGTGAATAAATTTTACCCTATCAATATCCAAAATACCAATAATATAGTGGGAACATATGGAAATGTTTCGCTTCTTGTGAATGCGAATGAGGAGACGAAAGGAAATACAATTTTAAACAGGGTGGCAGTAGGAAAAGCAACGAGTGCGACATACGAAATGGACGTCAGTGGAAATATTAATTTTAGCGGTAGTTTGTATCAGAATGGAGTGATTTATGGTGGAGCGGGAGGAAGTCAATCGTTGTCGCAAGTATTGTCAATAGGAAACAAAGCGAATACATTCATAGATATGTCATTGAATGATTTGTCAGGATGTGGAAATCTATTTGTTTATGGAAATACAATTTTAAATAGAACAGCGATAGGAAAAACACCGAGCGCAACTTATGAAATGGACGTGTCCGGTAATATCAATTTCAGTGGTAATTTGTATAAGGATGGAGTGATTTATACGACAGCACCAAATCAATCATTGGCATCTGTATTGTCAGTTGGAAACAAAGCGAACACATTCATAGATATGTCATTGAATGATTTGTCAGGGTGTGGAAATATAACAATAGGACAAAACAAAACAATAGAATTCGATGCTACTTTAAATCTCGTATCCAAACAAGGAGGTGATATTGTTTCGGGAGGAGGTTACTCGTTGTCAGGGTTTGCCTTGGATAATGTAAATGGAATTACGATGGGAGCAGGTGAAAATATAAATATGTCAATCGCAAGTATAACGGGAGTTCAATATATTGATTTCGAGGCTGGAGATAATGCTATAACATTTAAAAACGGCGATTTAAGACTACAATCGGTGGATGGTTCTCATATTCAAAGTGATGGTGGGTTTTCATTGATAGGGTTTAGTTTGGACTCAACAACCGGTATAAATATGGCAACAGGTGGAGAATTGAATATGAATACCGGATTTATACAAAACGCGGATACGATAAACTTTGCTAATTCAGGAACATTATATACGCCAGACCAATTTTTCATAACATCAATCAACCAAACAAAAATTAAAAGTAATAATAAAGTGTTGATTGATGCGCCGATTCTTGATTTCGTTCAAGGACAAAGCACACATATCCAAAATGTAAATAGAATTACCTGTGAAAACTTTGATTTTCGTAGTCTTATATATAT
>Ga0129333_10002778_pt1 | contig 16340 bp, 33 predicted proteins | sample CPB6_08_DNA_FD_94474 | JGI IMG/M metagenome (GOLD analysis project Ga0129333, IMG submission 94474) | Freshwater to marine salinity gradient microbial communities from Chesapeake Bay, USA - CPBay_Sum_0.6_0.8_DNA | ecosystem: Environmental > Aquatic > Marine > Coastal | place: USA: Chesapeake...
ATATGCACAATTAAAAATCCAAGATATGAAAGCAAGATTTAAACTAATCTGCTCAGCTGGAAGCTACGAAGCAGATTCCTTTTTCCAATTAGTAATCGAAGTGCTCAAGCATAGGTTTTGGCATTTAAGAACTCACGGAAAATGGATGGACTAGATTAAAAGGTTGTAGTACTCGAAAACCCCTGGCTTTTTAAGTCCGGGGTTTTTTGTGGGGATGTGTTTGAGAATCAACACCATATGGCGGAGAATTCGGTGAGGGCGCCTTCAACCCTCTGGTACTTGTGGTACAACTGGTACTTGTGGTACAAGTGGTACTTGTGGAACATGTGGTACATTTTTACTTTCGAGAAAACATTTTTAATTTTATCTCGTAACACTTAAGAACACCTTACACACATGACAAGATTTCCAGATTTCCCGCAAGACCCACAGAGCATCGGACTACTAAAAGGGTTAGAGCATCTCTCTAAAATGATTGGCTCAGAGAATCGCAGCGAAGATTTAAATTACTGCGCAGGCTACCTTTATATACTAGGCACTGCTCCTGTTGTACATCCCAGATTTTATTTTGAACTCTATCAACACTTGAAAGATGATATCACCGAGATGAGTGAGAACTATAACACTAATATTTATAGGAGAGGTCAGAAGTACATGTTGGATATAATTAATCAGGAGGTCGGAGATTTTGGGGATTACTTCAATCAATTCCAATTGCTCATGTATTCAATCAATGAGAGATCCAATTGGGATTCAAGACTCGAACCTTTCAATCGTCTCCTCTGGGGTTTCTATTGTTGTCTTTATGATACTCAAGCTAGAGACTCTTATTTGACCAAGGTGTTTAGATTTGTGGAGAACTCTAAAAAAACATATAACCAACATCTCTATAACTAATGCCTCCAGTTGGACACATAGATAGAATGATCATTTGGTACGACCCTAGTTATACTAGATTTTTCTGCGAGATGATCAACTTCAGACATGAGAAGGATAGGATGAATAGAAATCCGCTACTCAAGTATTGGATAGTTCCTCTCAGGGTTGATTCGGCGGGAAAGGTAGAAAACATAGATAAAGGTAGACTTGCCGACTTTATCTTCTCAGCACTGGAGGATGAGTCTATAGATGATATAAAGGTTGCTAAGTTCCTGGACGAGAACTTTCACATGAACGAAGACTGGAAACCTTTTGAAAAAATTTCCCCTGAAACATTTTTCCATTCAGGGGAGAATCCGTAAATTAGCGTTGTTAATAAATTCAAAACCCAATTTTTAACTCACATGGCAAATTTAACATTTTCAAAGAACGGCGTTCCAATGGGACGCAACAAGTCAACTGATGAAAACAATCATTCACGTTGGACAGCTGATGAAGACAACTACATCAGAACAGCATGCGCACAAAACGTAACAGCTAGAGTTATTGCAGCCAAGCTTGGTCGTAGTGCAGCTTCTGTACATTCTCGCAAATGGACTTTAGGTATCAAAAATGATACTTCAGTTCGTCGCAAGAACCTACCAAGATCTCCAAAGGTTACCTACAACACCACAGAGTTCAAGGCACCTAAAGGACTGGAGCTTTTCAAAATCGAATCTGGAGTTCCTTTGCCTACTCGCAATGGACGTAACGAAGAAGCTCGCAATCAGATTCGCAAAATCTTCAGAGAGATTAACGTTGGCCAGTCATTCGTGGTTCCTAAGAACATGGTTCACGTGGCTAGCTACATCGCTAACAAGGAATTTGAATCCTATAAGATTAGATCTTCTGCAACTTCTGCAGATAAGAAATTCTATCGCATTTACAGAGTGGCTTAATAATAGGTTTTGATTTCCGCAAAGGGGTCCAGAAATTCTGGACCTCTTTTTTTGTGGGGTAAGATTTGGAAGAAATCGCAACTGCATGTGCAGATGTGAAGGCGCCCCCGCACGCCTCCTCCGTGCTTTGATTTCGGTAATTTATTTGCCGAATCTTCAGAAGATATAAAACTATTTTTATTATATTTGCGACAATAAACCAATTTGCCTTGGTTTAGAGTTACAGAATTTAATGGGTTAGTAAGTACAAAAAAGTCAGGTGGTTCCTGACTTTTTTACTGTGTATATGGTCTGCATTTTTTTCTCTGGAAATGAAAATGTAGATTTACCTCAATCCAAAAAAGTACTTACACATGAACACAAATTTCGGACCGCAAAGACGTCCACTCACCGCGAGAGAAAAATCAATCAGATTTAAATATTCTTTACTCTTTGTATTCGCTACCCTCTGTGCATTAACCATGGGTGTTTTATATAACAGACAGAACACGGAAATGCAAGAACTAAAGGAAATGAAATCCCAGCTAGATTCCTCTTTTACAAAACTGGATTACATCGAGTACAACGTAGATGATGAAGGAGATACCATCATGGTTAGTGTAAAAGAGAGAATCGATCAAATGACTAATGATGCATCTAGATACAGAGATTTGCATGACGATCTTTTCGAGCTAACGAGTAATAACGCTAGATATGAAATGGCATTGGAATATTATGCAGATCCGTTAATGCATCAGGAGTATCGAGATCGAACTGGAACTAATTTTCGATCGAAGTATTCAGAATCGCAAAGGAAAGAGATAGTGGAGAAAATCCGCAAAGAGATTCCTTCCTTCAATCAGATAATTCCTTACATGCTTGCCCTAGATTGGTATCGGGAGATAGATCCTGTTGCCGTTGAAGAGATTGAAGTATTTACGTTTTTCACAGAGTAATCATTTTTAAATCATAGAACTATGGGATACTACGAAATTGTAAAAAGCACGCCAGGTGGTACAGTTAAGAAACCAAAGCCAAAACCAAAAAACAAAAAATAGTCATGAGCGAGCAATGGGAGTATTATAAAGAAAAGTATAAGAACTATGAAAGGGAAAACACTTTCAAAGGATGGATCAAACACATCTATCTAGTATTCTTGTCTCTAATAGTTAAGCAACCAAAGTAATAAAAATACGTCGTGTGTGAGTGTCCACTTGGACATGGGCCAACAGAAATGTTGGCCTTTTTTGTTTGGAATACATATGGATACAAATGCTATAATCATTATGGAGCTATACTATAACATGGGTAAAATCCTAACTGAGGACGAGTGCATGAATTTAGGATTGGAAGTTTTGGAAAACAAACAGAAAGGTTCGGTTGCATTAGAGAGTGATACTAGATACTATCGTAACTCCTATGGAGGTACCACACCAGGATCCTGGGAAATGCTAGAAAGATTTACTCCTATCGTAAATGAATTAACTGGACTATCACTTAAGCCCGCTAATCCATATTGTAGAATCTATAATAACACATCAACACTTAATCCACATATAGATAGAGAAGGTTTAGATTGGACACTTTCAATTTGCCTCTTTACAAACATCGATCATGACTGGCCTCTCTTTGCAAAAATTGGGGAAGAGATTCTCGGATTTCCTACACGCATTGGAGAGGGCGCCCTCATGGCTGGAAGACAACTTGAGCACTGGAGAGAACCTTTAGTTTGTTCTGATGACCAATATGTAGTTCAGATGTTTTTACATTGGTCTCAAGAATAGCTCGTTACATTTTTATTTACTCCCCTTATTTAGTAAATTTGAGGCATGAACAAGGGTGAGAGTATGAGTTATGCAAGAGTAAATACCACAATCGTTTTAAGAGGACACAAATTCCCAGCAGGAACTTTAGTTAGAGTTTGGGGCGTAGACACCGTTACCTCTATTCAACCCATTGCAACTAATTATAGAGTACTTTGGTATGCGTTACCTGCGGTGCATCATAAGCATCTAGTTCCTCTAGATAAAGTGGAATGTGATTTAGTTGATTACGGTATTCTTTAATTTTCAAAACACACACGACATGAAAAAAGAAGCCTTAGAATTAGTTCGCAAAATTTACCAAAGTCTTAAGTGGGATATTCCCCACGGCAATCTCGAGGATATCTTTAATGGAGCAAAGACCCAGGCAAAATTCTTTTGCGAAAAGTTAATCGAGGAAAACAAAGACAAACAGGAGAAGTATGAAATCCTCCTCGCTGAGATTGAAAAAGTAAAATTCCAAATGGTATGATAAATGAATTTCAAGATGCAAGGAACTACGGCATCGTAGATATTCCCAGACACTCAGCCTGGTGTTTCCGCGTCTTCATCAATCAGCACTATTTTATTACCATGCAAACTTCTGGACAACCCATGGATGTTTATTGGCAAGGTAACTCTTTAATAGTTGAAATGGAAAACGGGCAACTCCGTAGATATTTTGGTTTAAGTGAATCATCATACGAAATAGTATACACATGAAATACACAGAATTTCCCAACGACAAAATCAGTCCTCGCGACAGCCATGGTCGCGTAATAGGAGGTGGAACGTATTATATAATTTATCTTATAAGAATGTTACTACTCCTTGTAACTTTTCCTATTCGTGCAGTTATATACATGTTCAATCCTTTTGCAGCTAAAAACGTTAGAATAAAAGATTAATATGAATTTGGTCCTAGTCCTGTTATTTGCAGTGTCTGTTATAATCGGGATTAGAATCGTTTTTTTGGAACGGGATATTATGAAACTCAGACAGAGGAACAAACTATTATGTAGAGAGAATCATAGATTAAGAATCAAACTCCAGGAAAATGAAAACAGTTCAAAAGGGTGAAGACATCAAAAGAGTGAAAGAGGACGAAGCGGAATTATTCGTAAAGTCCAGAGGATATCAATACGTTCCCAAATCAGTTTGGAAAGAAACCAAAAAAAGTTTGAAACCTTCTGATGATTCTGAAGTAAAAGAGAAGAAGTCCAAAGGAAAAAAGTCTAATGAAAAACCAGAATAAAGATCTTCAGTGTTAATCGGAAACGATTCATGCTGATGTAGCAGACGTCACGGAATGAGGATTCTAAGTAGTCTTGCTAGGGAGAACGGTTTAGTCGTGTGAATCGATTTTCCCAAAAGAAAAGGTCCAGCCTAAAAACTGGACCTTTTCACATGTAGGGGGCCATAGTAAGGACCCCGCCCGCGTACGTGCGCATTTTTAATTCTCGAGGATTATTTTTAATTTTATCTCACACTAAAAAACACATTTATGGAAAAGAAACTCACACACGAAGACTACCACGACGTAGCACGTATGATGTACTTCAAGTATGGCAATTCGATGATTCTCGGAGGACCTCTTACCCCTCAAGATGTAAATCATGTGATCCATGTAGGAGCATCTGTACTAATGACTAAGGATTCATTTCAAATGGGAGGATCCTTTGTTCAAGCCATTGTAAACAACGATCTACTGGGCGCAGTTAACAGAGCAGATTCCACAATGAGAAAATGTCTTTTGTTTATGACATATCTTATGGCCCACGTGAGCGTGTCATATGAGTTAGAAGAAGCACAAAACTTCCAATTCGAAAGTGTAGAAGGATAGATAGAGTATGGAAAAAGATAGCAAAGAAAAAATAGTAAAGTTCGTCTTCGTGACGGCAGCGGTAATATTTGGATTCTGGATTCTTTCTTTTGGATTCAGAATACTTTGGGAAGCAGTCAAAGCGATGTTCCCTTAAAATATTTACTCTACAATTTTTGAAGATGTCCCAAGGTGGACATCTTTTTTTGTGTGCCCTCGAAAAGACGTCTGACGTCATGACGCCTGGCGGAGGCGCCCTCACGTTGCGAATCGAGAGGTTTTCATTCCCAATTCATTTTTTGTAACAAGAGGATTTTTATAAATTAGCACTACAAACACACGACGCATGAATATAACATTCCAAATTGCCGACAATCTTTTCATCCAAAAGAACAAAGTGATTAGTTACGAAACTCACGTAGCTAACATCGTAGGCAACAGTATCATTGAGTTAGGCAAGTATTCTAGAACAACTGGAAAACACATTCACAAGATTGCCCAGTACTTTAAGCTCAACATTGTTAGAAGTGATGACAGAAAAGTATTCTACAAATATGAAATGGGCATCGAGCCTTTTCGTATGAAAAATGCTTTGAAGCCAAAGATTTCAATCGAGCTAATTAGAGCAGGAATAGATTTAACTAAAGCTACTAGTCAAGACCTTTGGACATTTGTTATTGAAAACAAAGACAATATTTCCAAACAAGATTGGGATATCTTCAAAGAGATTATGGATCTGCCTGAAAACACACCCAATCCCAAATTACAAAAATTCAAATGGGAAAGTTTATGAGCAAGAAAGGCATGGACGAAACATATGTTGTGATTCTCAATTTCGAGAAGGATTCGATTGATGTACTCAATCTTTGTGATATGAAGCCAAATGAGGATGCTAGAGACTACATCGAAGATAAATTAAACTATTCTCTTACTAATTGCGAATGGATGGTAACAGGAAGATTAAACGTTGATTTTAAAAGAATCAAAACGTAATAGGTATTATAGGTTATAGTAAACGCCCTGGGTTTTTACCCGGGGCTTTTTGTTGGTAGTGGAAATAGAAGAAAGTTGCAGCTGCTACTTTTCTGCAGAGGCGCCCTCACCCCGCAAGCATATGCCTTTCCCAATTTGATGTCTTATATTCCAGGGCCCTCCCGGTCAGGACCCCGCACGCGTATGGGCGTACGTGTGTATAAATAGTCAGTTCATTTTTTTGATCCGAGGTTTTTTTATATTTTTATCCTACAATTAAAAAGAACAGTATGAGTAGTCAATGGTATTATGGTTTAGCAGATTGTCACGGGATTGAATCTTTTGTACATGATTTAGAGAATGAAATGATGGACTTATTCCTTCCTGCTGATGACAAGAAGGCTAAGACCTCCCAACAATTTGCTATGTGTTTGAGAGCCCAAGCTAATGCCCAAAGGCATGCAGTGGTTTATCGAGCTAAACTACCAGACAACGTAGCAGAGGAAATAGAAGATTTACTTAAGAAGTCTGAGTATGTTAAAGCACTTGAGTTATTGAAAACAAACGCCGAAGAGGTAATGATAGGCACATATGGAACAACAAAGAAGGCAGCGGAGAAGAACTGGAAAATGATACCCAACCCAGATTTGGATCCCTACCACGCAGATGATGAAACACCTTAAAACTTTTTTAGCTTGGATTTCGGGAGTGAATGAAAAGCCAGTTACGGAATCAATTCCTAAGAAAACATTTCCGCCACGCCCGGACTACCTTTGCTCTTTTAACGAGTGGGCGGAGCTAACCCAATTCTCCTCTCTTCACGAACCCAGATTCAGGAAAGAGGAGAGACTGGATCCCATCAAAAAAGAAGTTAGAGCAGCCAACAATTTACATTTTTAATTTCCGAGGAGATTGATTAGATTTGCCTATTAACACACGACTATGCATAACAAATCTCACAAACTCGACGCGGCTTCGTTCCGCACTTTTCTCTTCCAGGGAAAAGCCTTCTTTACCATGCACAATTTGGAGAAGGACACACACATCACTTTCCGTGTTCAGACTCTCAAGCGTAAACGCAATCAACCCGAGGACACTCGCTACTTTGATGTTTACGTCAAAGCACTGAACGACAAGTATCAGGGTAACCGATACATTGGTCGCATCGATCGCAAGAGTAAATCATTTAAGAAAGCTGGGTTCATTGAGCCTGACCATGTGGGTGTTCAAACTGTCGAATGGTTGATCCGCAATTGGGCTAGACTAGAGGATTTCGAGCAGGAGAACCGACTTGCTATCTACCACTTGGGTTCTTGCTGTAAATGTGGATTACCTCTGACAGTTCCCGAGAGTATTCAAAATGGGATTGGACCTCAGTGTATGAAATATCGGGAGGGCAAATCAGTTGACCTATTAAAGGAGCTTGGCTTCTATAAACCAGGTGCGGGATATGTGGACATGGTGATGAATGCTTTAGATACCCGTCCGGATCTCTTTGATAAGCTCTTTATTCCTGACGTAGTTAGGAGAACGAATACTTGGTTCCAGAAGATGACTGAGTATTCTGAATTTGGATTATTCTAGATTACTGTTTCATTAATACTTACGACCCTGGGTTTCTACCCGGGGTTTTTTGTGCGGGGAGGTTTCACTTCTTTCGAATCGACATGCTTGGTGTGTCATCGGCGGAGGCGCCCCGACGACAGATTCCAGTCTATCTGAAATTGGAATTTCGTTTCGCATTTTTTTCCGCGAGGAATTTATTCTACATTCGGATATTAATAACTTACTAAACCACATTAAAATGTCAAACTCATTTAACTTCTTTGAATCTCTTAATGGAAGAGAATTATTCCATTGGTCAGGTATCCCTTGTTTTATTTCCAGTTATTATGATTTCAAAAATTCCAACATGGTACAAATTGTTACCTATGATGGTAAAGTCTATGATGACATACCACAAACTGATTTGGAATCTATGAGTCCAGAGGATATGAATTTTGCCTAGCTTTTTTCATAGGTGTTAGTATAAGGTACGGTCCGGGTTTCTACCTGGACCTTTTTGTGTGGACAGGAATTGAACAGAGTTTGAACAGAGACATCCGAGGAGGCGCCCCGACAAAGAGGATCGTGGAAAAATTTTTTTCTAAAACATTTTTTAGTTTGGGGGATTATAGTTAATTTTACCTCGTACTAAAAATAACACGGCTATGTTAACTCCATCATCAACCCCAGGATTATCAATCCCTCAAGCCTCAATCGAGGAATTGAAAAACAGACTTAAGCAAGGACCAGTTAGATTCGCCTTTAGAAAAAAAGACGGATCGTTAAGGTTAGCTTATGGAACTTTAGATCTTTCTAAAATTCCAGTTGACAACCACCCTAAGGGAAATCAGGCTTCGCCTAAAATCCTTCCCTTTTATGATTTGGAAAAATTCTCTTGGAGAAGTGTTCAAATCGGTCAATTGGTTTTTGGCTAAGGTTTAGCCCAATTTGAAATCACAAGCCCAGACTTCGGTCTGGGTTTTTTTGTGTGGTGGTTTCACCAATAATCCAAATTTCTAGCGCATGCAAAATGTTGTCGGGGCGCCCCAACCCGATGACCACGGCGTGATGTCGAAACACTTTTTTGAAACATTTTTATCTCGAGGAAAATATCTATAAATTAGCAAAGTAAACCGCCTATTGTATAATTAAAAAAACACACGATGAAACTCACAAAGGCACAGATCTCAGCTATCGTTGATGAAGTCAACGATCAACTCAGTAAGAAAGAATCAAACGAACACCTTTCTTTCAAAATCAAAAATGATTGGGAAAAACTTAAACCTCTTTTAGATAAGAGAGAAGAGATGGTCAAAGCCAAAGATGCCATTTATGAAAAGTGGCAAGAAATGGATACTGCTTATGATGATTATGTTGAGGAATTAGAAACGAAGGTAAGATCCTTCGAGAAAAAACACGGAGTGGATGTGGATTGGAGAAATGAGGAGGAGGAAGCTAAATTTTCGATTAAGGTCACAGATTTATCAGATAAGATAGAAAGACAAATCACTTTGATGACAATTGATACTAAGGAGAAGATAACAAGTGATATGTTGATAGAAAAGATGGTAGAGAAGTTTTCACAGATTTGATGGTTGGTTTAAGAATGGTGAAGAGCCCAGACTTCGGTCTGGGTTTTTTTGTGGGATGTCAACTCGAAAAACACCACGTGACGAGAAATGTTGTGTGGGCGCCCTCACGGGAGTTCAGATGTTGTTCAGGTGTTAGCAGTTCGGGAAAACATTTTATTTCCCGATATAATTTTTATACATTTACATTACTAAAACAAAAAGATATGTTAACAGACGAACAAAGGCTTCTCTTTCGAGAAATCCTAGACTTGAACTGGGATTTTGAACACAATTCTAACTTGAGTGATAAGTTCGAGTTAGCTAAAAAGTTAAACGAGAAAAAGAGAGAATTAAAAACTAGTATGGGCGAAGAAGCCTATGACAAGTTTATCGATTTGGGAAGACAAATGTTCGCACCCAAAAGAGAGTTGGTAGAAGAGGAAGATTAACAAAAACATTTTTATTACAGGATCCAGTAAACTACATTTGGAAAACTAAAACGAAAAGAATATGCCAAGGAGACCCAAAAAAGGAAAATCGTCAAGTCTATTACTAAGAAAGTTAGTAGGAAAGTTAGACCCAATTGAGACTTCAATTCTAAGAGAAAGGATAGTTAAGATATGTGAGATAAGTAAACAAGATATGCTACTCAATCCTGATAAGTACAGTAACGGAATTATAGCTCCACAATTATTGGAAGCTTTCTATAATAAGTGTTTGAGAGATCTTAGTTATGAAAACGAAAATTCAGCGGAGAGAACTCCAACAAGCACACCGGCACCAGCCGTCCAAGTTGCACAGGAAAGTGAAGTAGTTTCATAGAGTTTTGTTTTTGGTTAGTATTAAAGAGTCGGAATTTTTTCCGACTTTTTTTGTGTGGTGACCTCACGAGAAGAATCGAATCAGCACGGAGACATCGAGTGTGGGCGCCTCCACTTCTAGTTTCAGCCTATCTGAAATTTGGGTTGCATTTTTTTCTTTAGGGGCAAATCTTTAATTTAGCCTCATAATCAACACGACATGGTACAATCATATTATCACGCAACATCTCTGGAAGCAGCAGAAAAGATTAAAGGCGAAGGCTTAAAGCCTATCTGGGATTATGTCTATCTCACTGACACCATTGAATCAGCTAAGAACTGGATGGGATTTAGATTCCAAGCTATGGGAGCAAAGGGATTTGCTATTGTGGAAGTTAAGATGGATTCAGCCAGATTAAAAGAAGGCTTTGACCATAGCCCACTGATGCAAACCATCTTTGGTGCTGGAGCCAGCCTTATTTACAACCGACGTATTCCACCAAGTAAGATAGTAGATATTCATTATTACACTTTTAATAATCAAAACACATAAACATGGAAACTGTATCAATCACATCAGCCGATCAAATGTTGAAAGATTACGATTTTGAGATGTTCAGTAAAGCCGGGAATAATGCTTGCCGGTCTCTGACCACCAAACTCTACAAAATCATCGGAGGTAAGTATCGTATCACTCAAGAAGATTTATTGGAGGTCATAAGAGAAAGCATCAAAAAAATTGAGGACAAGTATCCAGAGGTTTATGATACCGAACCTGGTTATCACATCCAAGAACTGGTAAACAAAAAGCTTCAAGAGGTTGGATATGGATTTCAAGTTAGCCGCTATGAATTCTAAGAAATTAGGGTAGGGGGATACCCCAGGGACCCCGCACGCGTACGAGTGTGCGAGTGAGATATATAGTATCGACTCCTGAATCCTTACCCTGACGAAAGCAAAAGCCCGGACGTTTCTACGTTCGGGTTTTTTATTGCCCTAAAAATTGATGTTACAACATCTGTCATCATGAGAAGGCGCCCTCACTCCGGTCGGATCTGGAATTAGATTTAAAAGGATATAGCATTTTTATTTTTCGGGGAAATTTCTTAATTTGGCCTTATAAATACACGACAATGTTATTAGATGAACCAGTAATCACAGAAGAAGAATTATCAGATGTCTCCATCGAAGACTTCCTTAATTCGTCATTAGTTGTCTATAACGACGACTTTAATACATTTGAATGGGTAATTGAGTGTTTCTGTAAATACTTAAAGCACACCCCACAGCAAGCTGAACAGTGTGCATTACTTATTCACACCAAAGGGAAATGTCAGGTCAAAAGCGGAACTAAAGAGGAATTAGAACCATATAAAGTAGCTCTAACCGATGCGGGATTATCCGCAGTGATTGAGTAAACATTTTTTTGTACCGAGGCAATTTAATAAATTTGCCTCATAAACTTAAATGTATGTCAGGACTATTCACAAACTTATTAAATCGTATTTCGGGAGAAAAGGATTTAAACATTCCCTTGGTTGTAAAAATCAGAAGGGTCCAAATGGAAAGAGAAGGTTTTAACACGGACCATATTAATTGGGAACACTACACCAAAGTACTTGAAGCTAAAGCTAAAAATCTAGAACAAAACTAGAGGGTAAGGATTAAAAGAAAACCCTGGGTTTCTACCCGGGGTTTTTTGTGGGGTTAAGAATATGTGAAAACCTGATGCGTATGTGTTTTTCCTGTGTGGGCGCCCTCACACCGAAATGTACCTGTTGTTCCTGTTGTTCCTGATGTACCACATGTTCCCGAAGTACCCGAAGTACCTGAAGTACCTGATGTTCCCGATTGCGTGGGCGCCCTCGCGGAATTCTAAATCCACGATTCCAGGAAGTATAACGTCCACCCCCGTTAAAGTCTCGTTAAAGGAAACAAGGGTTTCTAGTGCATTTTTTTCTTCCGAGGAATATCTATAAATTAGCCTCATAATACACACGACTATGAAACCTATTGGTATTAAAGTTCAAATTCAGATTATGCCTGAATTACCTTACCCACTCGGAATTATTCACTTAAATTAAACACACACGAAATGGAAAAACAAATCACGCTGAATTACAGCCACTTCCTTTGCAAAGGAACAGCACAACTCACTCTTTGGGGTGGAGATGAAGGAACTATCGAAATGAATCCTTTTAGAATCTCAGATGGCTACACCCAAGATGAATTAAAAGAATGCCTTAATGATGGAGGCTTTGGATGTCAGAGCATTGATGGAGCAGTCGTAGACTTTTACGCAGTTTACACAGATTCGTATGGAGAAACAACCGCTACTAAGTTTTATGAAACCGTGGTAGTAGGTAAAGTCTCAGAATACTTATTAGAAGAAGCTTAGTTCTGGTTGTTTGATTTAGGAAGGCTCAGACTTCGGTCTGGGCTTTTTTTGTGGGGTGACCTCACGAAAGCCGTCACGAAGCCGTCGAGTGTGGGCGCCCTCACCTGATGCATCCGGTGTAAATCTTTTTCTGGTGCATTTTTTATTTTCGCCCCGATCTATTATATTTGTCATGTAATTAAACACACACCCAAAAAATTAAAAGATGAAACACTTCCAAGTAACACTCAAACAACAGATTGAAGCATTTCAATCAGAGAAAAAGATTATCGGGGATTATGAGCATTGCTCAGGATTCTATGATTGGTTTTGTTCGAATCAAGCTTTAGCTGACAAAGCACAAAAGCTAATGCCCAAGGTTATTAAATTCGTTAAAGCCAAAGGAGTAGATCTAGATAGGCATTATGTTTGGTTCAAGAACAACTGCCCGATGAATGGTCCTCTATATGATGATTTCAGAATCGCGAGTTTGGAAACTGGGGATAACGTATTCACGGTTATTCCTAAATGCGGACACTCAGGCTTAGCAGAAGTTTGGGGTCAAGAAAATCTTTGGAATGGTCCAATCAGTCAAGCTTCAAATTGGAGTGAGCTAGCAAAAGCAATTTAATCAGGTTGATGTTTGTTAAAGGCCCGGGATTTTATCTCGGGCTTTTTTTGTGGGGTGCTTTCACCAAGAGAATCGAAAACCTAGCGGTTGGTAAACGGTGTGGAGGCGCCCTCTCGGCTGGATACAGGACAATGCCCGATAGTTGAAGGTTGATGAAGGTTTATGTTTAAAAAGTTAAACAAAACATTAAACGTTACGAGTGAGGGCTCGTATTTTCCGCGGCATTTTTTTATTAAGCCTCTTTATCTTATATTTACATCATAATCAAACACACCATCTCATGATCGCAAAAGCATCAAACTCAGCACTCTCCAACGGAACATCTTTCCATGGACACGTTTTTATGGCAACTCCCCAAAGGTTAACTGACCTCTTCGGACCTGCTCATTATTCAGCCAACGATGGCGAAGACAAAACCAATTTTGATTGGACTCTAATGATGGGGGATATTCCTTTCACAGTTTATGATTGGAAAGAATACCGTACCTTAGAATTGGACGAGGAAGTGGAATGGCATATTGGGGCTCATAACTCTTTTATAGCTTCACAAGCCTTATCCGCTATTATTAAGCTAGTTTAAAAACCAAATCCGCTTAAAAACCCAACCCAGACTTCGGTCTGGGTTTTTTTGTGGGGAGGGGATACCGGGGAGACCCCGCACGCACGAGAGCGCGGAACCTTCACCATCGACAGAAATCGATGAGCGATCGATTACAATCGTGGAGGCGCCCACACAACGACCGTCCATGTTTTGGGTTATATCTTTTTTCTGGGCGCATTTTTTATTTTGCCCCGAATACCCTACATTTACACTATCATCAAAAACACAAACCATGGACAAAAGAGAACTCATCGAAGCAGGTAAAGCATTCCTTAAGAGCAAAGGAATTAATGAAATTGATTATGTGATTTCATTACAAGGTCCCACCATTTTCTTTACCAAAGATGTCAAATTGGAACCTGAAGTAAAAAAGAAATTAAAAGAAGGAGGATTTAAGTTTTATGGTGGGTAAGTAAAAATTCAAAACAAAAATCAAACCTGGATAACCTCCAGGTTTTTTTGTGGGGTAAGGTTTCCAAATTCCAAATACTTGGAATTCAAATATGAGGGCGCCCCGACGGAGGAGAACGGATGTATCCTTGGTAGTGGCGCCCCCGCCGAGAAAAAGTGGGTTTTTTGGTTTTTTGTGGTTTCTTTCGTGGCGGCGCCCCCGCCGGTCGGATCGTAGCGGATTCAGGCAATGCGATTACATTTTTTTCTTTCGAGGCAAATCTCTAATTTAGCCTCATTAAATCAAATCAAATCAAACACATCATGAAAAAGTTTTTAGAACTCACAACCTCATTTTTCTTTATTGTCTTTTGCGTTATTACCTTTTTGGTTATATGCCATGAACCACCCACCGGTCCAGCAGATGAACCTTATATTGAGTATGCAAACTTCTGGGAAAACTGGGGAAAAGTAATTTTAATTATTTGGGGTGGAAGTTTAGTTACTTCCATTGTGGGCATGATGATTATGCCGAAACAAAAATAATTTATCACATATAAGAGTTAATTCCCTTCACTGGGATCTTATAGGATAAACGACCTGGATTTCTATTCAGGTCTTTTTTTGTGGGGTGGCTTCACCGCACATCACGCTAGCATCATGCGGTGGAGGCGCCCACACTCGGTGACATCGATGCAGCATCGAAATTCTCGTCGAAACTTTTTTCGGAAACATTTTATATCTTCGGGGATAATTCATAAATTAGCCTCGTAATTAAATCAATCACTAAAAAAACACGACTATGTTACAAGAACAATTTCAAGAAGCCATTCAAAGTTTCCAAAATCTAGATTCCGTTACTCAAAAAGGTATATTTCTTTTTTGGGGTTTATGCGTGGTAGCTTTCTACCTCACGCTAGTTCAAATAGTATTCTTAATAGGTAAAGAATTGATTTCTAAAGTATTCAGATTAGCTAGGTAAAATCCAATCTTTAAAAACTCAAAAGTCCCGGGTGGGACTTTTTTTGTGGGGTGCTTTCACAACACTCTTTCCAAACCGATTCACGAGGGTAGTTGCGGAGGCGCCCACACCGGGTAGACCTATGGTTAATCCAGGTATACTTATGGTTAACCCAGGTGAAATCCAGGTTTAATCCAGGTGATGGAGAAGGCGCCCTCACACATCCACTAATAGTTCCATTTCTCTTTCCCTAGTAAAAAATATCTAGTGGACATTTTTTAATTCGCCCCAGATGTCATACATTTACACTATCATAAAACACACACATCATGAGCAAAGAAATCGCCCAAGGCCTTAAACTCCTCTTAGCTGGATCGGCCACCGCAGTCCTAGTTTATCTCCTTCTCATTAAAGGTCCCGATGTGGCACCTGTCTTCGAATCAGTGGGAGCAGAAATCTTGGTCACCTCCATTATGTTCACCCTAGCCACCCTCTTATTGGTAGCAGGAGTGATGAACATCATAGATGACATTAAAGCCCGCCGCAAGAAGAAACCTCAAACCTTTTAATATGCTTTGTCAAACCTGTCTCTATAAAAGAGATCAACCTGGCACCTCCTTGAAGTGCTGCCGAGTGATTAAAGAACATCACGTTTTCCGTAAACTCTCCATGGAGGAAAAAGGCACTCTGGAGCTTACATCTTCCTTGACGGGCAAATTGCCTTATGTCACTCCGGATGGTCAACCCCTAATAAAATTGGAATACCCCAAAGAACAGCACACCACTTTCTGGCCGACCAGCTATGATCCCAACCTCGTGGTGGATTGCAAGTTGCACACGCTTCGCCCAGATGTGATAGGCTTCAAAAACATTTAAGAGCAACTTCCCCCGGTTGCCGGCCCAGACCCAAACGTCTGGGTTTTTTGTGCGGGGAGGTTTCGCCGCTGCCCACATCCAAAGCACTCATCCAGCTCGATGTGGAGGCACCCTCACCTCGCCTATGCAAGCTCTTTACATACCTGGGGAAAACATTTTTTTCTTTCGGAGGGGTTTATTAATTTACGGGTACACA
>Ga0129333_10002779_pt1 | contig 16338 bp, 14 predicted proteins | sample CPB6_08_DNA_FD_94474 | JGI IMG/M metagenome (GOLD analysis project Ga0129333, IMG submission 94474) | Freshwater to marine salinity gradient microbial communities from Chesapeake Bay, USA - CPBay_Sum_0.6_0.8_DNA | ecosystem: Environmental > Aquatic > Marine > Coastal | place: USA: Chesapeake...
TGATCACCGCGGGTAGTGCCATCGCACTACTTGCAGGCGCCGCGGCGTGCAGTGACGATGACAAGGCCGAGAGCACGACGTCTGCAGCGTCGGCGAGTACGGAGGCTCCTGCAAGCTCGGCGCCAGAGACCACGTCGGCGCCAGCGGCAACCGAAGCGCCCGCCACAACCGAGGCTCCGGCAGGACCGGCTACGGGGGATCCCGTCAAGGTGGTCGTCATTCTCGACGAGAGCGACTCGTTCGGCATCACGTACCCAACCACACGCGCCGGCCTCGAGGCCAAGGTTGGCTGGATCAACGATCACGGCGGCCTCGGCGGATCGAACCGTCCCATCGAAGTGGTCTACTGCGTCACTCAGTTCGACCCGAACCTTGCCACGAAGTGCGCACGTGACGCAGCCGACGACGAGAGCGTCGTAGCGGTAGCAGCCAACGTCACGAACTTCGCTGACACGATCAATCCAATCCTTGAGGCAGCAAACCTTGCGAGCTTCGGACCGTGGGGCCTCGCTCCGGCTGATCAGACCTCTCCGGTCTCGTTCCCGGTCATGGCGCTCGGTCTCGCAGCCACCGGCTCGATGGCAGGTGTGGCGGCGGATATCGCCGGAGCAAAGAACATCGCGATTGGCTACGCAGACGTCCCGAGCGCCCTTGAGGGCGTCAAGATCATCGAGCAAGTCCTTGCGGACCGTGGCGTGGCTGTTGCGGTGAAGGTGCCGGTGCCGCTCGGCAAGACCGACCTCGCGGCCGAGGCCGCGCAGTTGTTCGGCGAGGGCATCGACGGCGTCATCTTCGCCACCGACCCTGGGGCCGCCGCTGCACTCGCCGCGCTTCGTGCACAGCTCAAGTCGACCGTCCCGATCGCTGCCAGCGGCGGCCAGTTCAACTCGGCATCGATTGCAACGCTCGGTGAGGCCGCAGAGGGGATTCTGCTCGGCGCCTGGTTCGCAACTGATGACTGGGACGTGCCGGGTGTGAAGCAATACCTCGACGACCTCGCCAAGTACACCAAGGGTGGCGAGAGCGACGACCTCGGCAAGAACGCCTGGATTGCCTTCGACCTGCTGAACCTTGCTGCGCAGGGCACCGACCTGAGCCGGGCCGCACTGCTCGCCTCGGGTGGCAAGATCAGCGCCTACGACGCCGGTGGATTCATGCCGACGACTGACTTCTCGAAGCCGAGTGCTGCGCTGGGCGGAGGGGCACCGCGCCTGTTCAACCAATTCGTCACCTACGCAAAGATCAGCGGAGGCAAGGTTGTTGCGGTGGACAAGGAATTCCACCAGCTGCTCAAGTAGCCGGTAGCGAGTCGTCGAATGCAGGAGTTCTTCCAGTTCGTCCTCCTCGGCCTCGGGGCCGCAGGTGTGTACACACTGGCTGGGCAGGGGATCACGGTCATCTTCCGTGGTTCGGGTGTCCTGAACTTTGCACTCGGCGCTCAAGCGCTGGTTTCGGCAGCAATCTTCACATTGCTCTGGGGCGAGTGGCGTTGGCCACTCGCCCCAGCGTTCATTCTGGCGGTACTGGCCTCGACGATGGTGGGTGCACTCGCACACCTCATCGTGATGTATCCGCTGCGTAACTCGGCACCACTGGTTCGCATCATTGCGACCCTCGGCATCCTTGCCATCTGTCAGCAGAGTGTTGTACTGGCAATGAGTGGCGAGCTGAGAAAGGTGCCGACGTTCCTGCCCCAGAACACGGTGACCATCCTTGGGGCAAAGGCGTTCGCCGATCGACTCATCATTTTCGGCATCGCTGTCGTCGCAACAATTGTTGTGGCGATCCTTCTAACGAAACTCAAATTTGGACTGGCCACTCAAGCCGTTGGCGAGAACCGTCTAGCGGCCACGGCACTTGGCCACTCGCCGGAGCTCGTTGCCGGCGTTAACTGGGCACTCGGTTCCACCTTCGCAGGTGTCGCAGGGGTGCTGATCGTACCGATCTCGGGCTTCTCGGTTTCCCGGTTGACGCTGATTGTGGTCCCGTCGCTCGCGGCCGCGCTCATCGGCAGGTTTCGCTCGCTGCCTCTCACCGCCCTCGGGGCGTTGGTGATCGGCGTCGGACAGAGTTTGCTCTCGAAGTACGTGAGGACGCCGGGATGGTCCGACGCGCTTCCGTTCCTCATCATCGTCTTGATGATGACGGTCAGTGGACAAGTCATCCCAAGACGCGACGAGGTTCAGGCGCGTCTGCCGCGGGTAGCGCGCACCCGACCGAGATGGTGGGCGGCCCTCGCGTTGATCGCCGTCGGGGTATTCATCTCGCAGGTCGGGAGTAACGCGCTCAAGGACACGCTGATCACTACCTCGCTCGCCGCACTGGTCGGTCTGTCGCTCGTGGTCCTCACCGGTGTTGCCGGTCAGGTATCACTCGCACAGTTTGCGCTTGCCGGCATGGGCGGCTTCATCGCTGGCCGACTGAACTTCTCGTTCGGATGGCCCTTCCCTGTCGGCATCATCCTCGGAACTCTCGGTGCCGCCTTGGTCGGCCTGGTGTTCGCCGTACCCGCGCTACGCGTTCGTGGAGCAACGCTCGCAGTCGTCACACTCGGACTGGCGCTCTCGATCGAGCAGGTGGTCTTCAAGAACCCGAAGTTTGTTGGCGGCATGGCCGGAACACCGGTCGATCCCGCCTCCCTGTTCGGACTGAAGGTCGACGGCATCAATCATGCCAATCGCTATGGCGTAGTCGCAGTTGTTGCGTTGGCGCTTGCCGCATGGATTGTGTCCTCGGTCCGGGCAAGTGGTGTCGGTCGACGTCTGCTGGCCGTACGCAGTAACGAGCGTGCTGCGATGGCGCTAGGTGTCAATGTCTCACGGAGCAAGTTCTACGCATTCGGACTTGCAGCGGCGATTGCCGGGCTCGGCGGGGTGCTCATGGCATTCCGCTATCCAAGCATTCAATATGGCCAGTTTGGACCGTTTTCCTCCATCAATCTCGTGTCGTTGGCACTCATTGGTGGCGTCGGATTTGTGGCGGGAGCAGTGCTTGGCGCTGCAATGGTGCCGGCCGGTGTCATCAACTATCTCGTGAGTGGGATTGGCAATCTCGAGCACTGGCTGCTCGTTGCCAGTGGCGTGTTCCTGATCCTCACACTCATCTCAAACCCGGATGGTGTTGCGGGTGATGTCGTCAAGCGACTCGCACGATTCCGTCGGAAGTCACCCAAGCGGTCGCGTTCGGTCCCGTGGTCGCGACCCGATGCAGAAACCCTGTTCGTGGATGGGTTGACGGTCAAGTACGGGCCGACGACGGCAGTCGACGACCTCTCCTTCGAGATTGCACCGGGGACGATCCTCGGACTCATCGGGCCGAACGGTGCGGGCAAGACTTCGGCAATTGACGCAATCAGCGGCTTCGCGCGAGCAGAAGTACGGACGATGAGACTCGGCTCAACCGATTTGCGCAGGATGTCGCCACATCGCCGGGCACAGGGTGGGGTACAGCGCTGCTTTCAAGCGGTGGAGCTTTTCTCGGACATGACGGTGCGGGAGAACCTCTTGACCGCCGCAGAACGGCTCCCCTGGAGCACGTGGATCACCAGCCTTGGGTGGTCCCGACTCGAAGAGGTGCCTGACGAGGTACTGCGCGTGATGGAAGGCCTTGGGCTTGCTGACTCCCTTGATCAGTTTCCCGACGAACTACCCCACGGCAAGCGCCGGTTGGTTGGCGTGCTCCGGGCGCTCGCTGCTCGCCCCCGCGTGCTCATGCTCGATGAGCCTGCAGCAGGACTTGATGTTGCGGAGTCTCTCGAACTGGGAAATGTCCTACGTCGAATCGCGACCGAATGGGGCGTTGGGATCCTGCTGGTTGAGCACGACGTTGGTCTCGTAGCGAGGGTGTGTGATGAGGTCGTTGCGCTGAACTTCGGCAAGACCATTGGCAGGGGAGCGCCCGAAGAGGTGCTTGCGGGTGCGTTGGTTCGGCAGGCCTACCTCGGTGTCTCGGATGTGGAGGCACCGTCGTGACCGAGCGCCTGCTGCATGCTTCGGGCCTCGCTGTGGGCTACGGCGGACTGCCCGTACTGCGCGACGTGGAAATTGAGGTGTCAGCCGGTGAGGTGGTTGCACTTCTGGGTTCCAATGGAGCCGGAAAGACGACCACGCTCTTGTCGCTTGCGGGCGAGCTGGCCGTCAGCGAGGGAACCGTCGAACTCTTTGGTGCGCCCGCACGCGGTCGGCTCTACCAGCGTGTGCGACAGGGGCTCGCCTTCGTGCCCGAACAGCGGGCGGTGTTCCGTCAACTCACCGTTGACGAGAACCTTCGACTCGGTCGGGGCACCCGCGAGATGGCATTGGAACTGGTACCCGAGCTTGCGGACAAGTTGGAGCGACGGGGAGGGCTGCTCTCGGGCGGCGAGCAACAAATGCTGGTGCTCGCCCGCGCGCTGGCGGCCCGACCGCGACTGCTGCTTTCCGACGAACTCTCGCTCGGACTCGCCCCGATCGTCGTGCGGCGGATGCTCCGTGCCATCCGTGAGGCGGCCGACCGGGGATGCGGAGTGCTCCTCGTGGAGCAGCATGCGGTGGATGCACTCAAGATCGCCGACCGTGGGTACGTGTTACGTAGGGGACGAATCGTGATGAGTGGCTCGGGGGCCGAACTTCTGGAGCGCCTCGACGAGATTGGCGACTCGTATCTCTCGGCGTCGACATCAGACGACACCCCATAGAATCCGGCCGATGGACAAGGTGGACTCGGGTACCGGCAAGAAGCGGATGTCAGCCGCGAACCGTCGGGAGCAAATTCTTGACGCCGCCCGCGAAGTGTTCATCGACTCCGGGTACGCGGGTGCGCGGACGCAGGACATCGCTGCTGCTGCTGGGGTGAACTCAGCGCTCGTGTTCCGACACTTTGAGTCGAAGGAAGAAATCTTCAAGGCAGCGGTTGTCGAACCATTGAAGAAGATCATGGCGGAGACCATGGACTCCGCTCCGGTGCCCTCCAGCAAGGAGGAGATGACCAACACCAAGCGCAATCACACGACGGTCGCCATCGCACAGATGATCCGAGCGCTCACCGCCGCAGCGCCATTGCTTGGGGTCGTGCTCTTCGCCGACCGTCAGGGTGGGGCGAATTTCTGGGAGGAGCACATCAACCCGCTGTTTCAGCTTGGTGGCGCGAAGGTGCGCTCCGGTCTCGGGACGTGGTCACACCGGAGCTTCGATCCTGAGTTCACCACGAAGCTGGTGTTCGGTATGTGTCTCGGCCTTGCGATGGATTCGTACTTCACTGGTTCCGAACTCGATGCCGACCGTGCGGCGATTCAGGTCACCGACGTGCTCATCGACGGATTGCGCGAGCGCTAAAGAACTGCCGTCGGGTTCACTGCGGAGCCCGTCGCCCCTGCGAGGTGAAGCGGGCCGGTACAGAACAAGAACGTCCACTGCGAGAGGGCGGCGCAACGCTTGGACAGTCGCCGGAGTGCCAGGTTGTCGAGCAGGTGGACGCCCATGCCGACAAGACAGCACTGGTGGAGCGGCATGGGCCAACCGCCGTTTCTGACTCCGGGCAACGGATCCGAGACACCGTCACACCCAAGCACTGAGATCTCATGGTCGTGTACCCACCGCACGCAGTCGTGGTGCAATCCGGCGAGGCCGGAGTCACTCGGGTTCCACGGCCCGATTGATTCGCGTCGAGCCTCGCGGCCGGTGGAGACCAAGACAATGTCGCCACGCCGGACGTCGACCTCCTGGGCTGCGGCACATGCACTCAGTTCGTCTGGCGTGATCACCTCATCCGGCTCTAACCAGGCCCGCCCAAGCCAGCGTGGAAGATCGAGAAGCACACCGCGGCCGACGATTCCATCGGTGGAAGCACGTACATCGTTCACGGTGGCGCCGTGGGCGCCCACTTCGGATGCGGGTCGTCCGTTCCACATCAGGCCATCGACGAAGACATGGCAGAACGCGTCAAGGTGCGTCACGCTCATCCCGTGGCAGGCAACCCCCATGAAGTCGAGCGAACACTGGAGTCCGGCAGACGTGGTCATGGCGTTGGTGTGACCATCGGCAATCATGCGGTGTTCTGCGGGTGAGGGATTGTCGATCTCAGTCGCCGTTGACAGCGGCAATCCACAGCCGACGGTCTCGCCGTGCCGCACCGAGGTCACCGCTGCCGCGACGACAACTGGAGTGAGGAAGTTCAGGGCCCCGCGTTCGTCATCGACTCCCCATCGACCCCAACGCTTGGTCTGCTCGAAGAGCGCCGCGATATCGCTCGCCGTTGGTGCCGGGAACGATGATCTCAGTCGCGGCATCAGGCAAGCGCGGGCGCAAACGCCGGGACCAGATGCTTTCCGGTCAGTTCGATGCTGCGCATCACCTGTGAGTGTGACAGATTGCCGAACTGCATCAGGCACATGAGGCGATCCACGCCTGCATCGACAAACTTCTGAATTTTCCGCCTGCACTCAGCGGGATCTCCGATGATCACCGAATCGAGCGGATGAAGTACTTCGTATGCCTCGTGCGGATCGACCTTCTGACCAACGAGCAAGCGGTTCATGAGCCGGATCACCGGATGCGGATCATCGAGATCGATCTCGCCGATGACCTCATCCCGTGACGCCACTGCACGAGCCCGCGAGATGTCATTCGACTTCTTGAGTCCGCGGATGCTGTCCAGCCACAACTTGCGGGGAACGGAGAACACCTGTGGAGCTGCATTGACGTACCACATGGCGGCTTCGGCGGCACCGCTGAGGATGGCCTCCTCCATCGTTTCTGCAACGTGCACGAAGGTGAATACGCCGCGTTGGTTATTCACGAATTTGCCGACCGGCTCACACCCTGCTGCAAGCCCCTGCTCATATGCGGCGAGCAGATCGGTGAGTTTGCTCATCGGCGCCAACAGCGTGGTGGCGAGAACCCCGATCCCCATCTCACCGGCAAGTCGGAACGAATCGATCGTGGACGATGTCTGCCAGAGCGGAGGGTGCGGATTCTGAAGCGGCTTGGGAACGATGTCTCGCGGGGGAACGCGGAGCAGCTCCGAGTCCCAGGAGAAGATCGGCTCGGTCCACATCCTCGGGATGGCACGGAACGCTTCGGTGAGCTCGTCACGAGTGGTCTCGGCGGTGATGCCGAATGTCTCCCACTCCGTGCCACCCGACCGCGCGAGGCCGAGCTCAAGTCGACCACCACTCAGGTGATCGAGTACGGCGGCTCGTTCAGCAACGCGAACCGGGTGGTTGATCTTGAATGGTGAGAGCACCCCGGCATGCCCGAGACGGAGACGCTCCGTATGCTGCGCAATCGCAGTCAGCACCAGTTCTGGGGCGCTGGAGTAGGAGAACTCGGTTGAGCCGTGGTGCTCCACCATCCACCAGCAGCCGAAACCGGCTCGGTCGGCGGCCTTTGCCTGCTCAATGCCATCGAGCAGAGCACGGTGTTCGTGGTCGGGGGCAAACGGACCCGGACGCTGCAACTCGTTGAAGAGATCGAAGATCACGGGGTCCCCCATGTGACGTAAGTAACTAGATAGTGACTATACACCGCCGGGTGCGCCCTGCAAATCCCCTCCGGGTCCGATCGGGCGATCGACCGTTAGCGAGTTGGACGCTGTCCCGAGAACATCTTGAGTGCCGCAGCAACGCTGCACTCCACGACACCTGCTTCGTCGACCACCGCCTGCAGCCAGATTGGCCGGAACCTCGCCGCAACGGCGATGGGTGCGTCGAGACCGGAGTGCTGGACCGCGAGCCGGGCGAAGCCCTGTGCGTAGTCCGGCGGCCGGATGTCGCGAGACAGTTCGTAGAGCGCGAACGGATCGGGCGGACCACTGCGACCCACGTGTGGGGTCACGAGCAACTGTGAGGTCGGTGCAGGCCCGCCACCCGCGCTGCCCGGTCCATCAACGATGACCGCGCCACGCACGAGTGTGGGTCGAGCGCCGGCGATGAGCACCGCGACGTAGCCGCCGATCCCGCGACCGACGACGGTGGAGGGACCGATGTGGGCGAGGACCGTGTCCACGTCGGCCATCAGTACTTCGGAGGTGTATCCCCCTCCCACCGGGATCGTCGACTGTCCGTGACCGGTGAAGTCGAGTCCGTAGACCGGACCTGTCCAGCCCTCGGTCTCCGCAGGCGCCGAATCAGGCGTGCGTTCCCCGAGGCCGTGCAGCAGGAGCAGGGGAGTTCCCGTGCCCGGGCGCAACTCGTGCAGCGCGAGACGGACACGGTTGTGAGCAAGCCAGATCACCATGCCTCCAGGAAGTCCATGACCATCTCGAGGATGTGATCGGGTTGCTCAATGTGCACGAAGTGCCCGGCGCCCTGCACCAACTCGACGCGACCGTTCGGCGGTACCCAGCCCGCAAGATCGTCGGGCGTGGTTCCCCACCCCATTTCCTCCTGCTCCGAGACGAGCACACCGAGGAAGGGTGCTGCGATGCCGGGGAGTCGCAATTGTGCCCACTCGGGCCGCCAGGGTCCGAAGCCACCGAAGCGCATCGAGGGGTCGAGTTTCCAGCGCCAACCGTCCTCGTCGCGCCGTCCTCCGCGCGTGACCAGGTAGCGCAACCAGTCGAGGGACAGACGAGGGTTGATGCGCTGTCTGCGGCGCGCCAGTCCGTCGAGCGTGTCGGGTTTGCGCGAGGCGAGTGCAGTGCGCCGACGGTGGTCGAGCCAGCCAGAGATCTCGTCAGACAGCATCTTCGTGCGGTCGTGCTCGGAGATGTCTGGTGCCCGCCGCTTGCACGGGATTCCGTCGATGTTGACGATGTGCGAGAAACGATATGGCTGTACATCGGCGAGCTGGACGATGAGCGAGCCGCCCTTCGAGTGCCCGATCACCGGAATCGGTCGGTCTGCAACATGATCGAGTACACAGATCATGTCTCGAAGGTCGGCCTCCCAAGAGTACAGATGCGCGTGATCGCTGTCGCCGTGGCCGCGTTGGTCCCAGGCCACCACCCGGAAGCCGCGTGCAGCCACCTTCGGGGCGAATACCTCGTACGTTGCAGCGAAATCGAAGCCCCCGTGCACGAGCATGAGCGTCGGGTCGTCGGGCGATCCCCATTCGGTGACCGCAATGCCGACTCCGTTCGCATCGATGCGGTAGGCGCGGTCGGGACGCTGTGCACCGGGATACGTCACGGCGCCGTCCGGGACGTCACCGGCAAGGTCAACGGCGGGATCAGGCATGACGCAGGAGCCTACGAGTCCGACCGATGCTCCCGCAGTACCCTGAGCACTCTGCAGGAGAGTTCGGCATGAGATTGGGATGGTTCGTCATCGGCGCCGTGATGCTCACGGTCGGATGCACATCGAGTCCACACGTACGCGACCGCCCGGACGAACGACTCGTGCCGTTGCCCCCGCTGTCGACAGCGCCGATCAACACGGTGCCGCCCACCTCCACGGTGCCGACTCCGCTGTCCGATCCGCCTACCTGAGCGGGAAGGTGTCAGCCCCTGCGATGTGACTCGGTGAGGTCGGCGAGATCGCCCATGATCCGGGCCAACTCGAAGTCCTTCGGGGTGTAGACCGCCGCAACGCCGTTGTTCATGAGTGGCTGACGGTCTTCCTCGGGGATGATGCCGCCCACGACGATCGGCGCATCGCAGCCCTCGCCGCGCACGGCCTGCACCACGGCCGGCACGAGGTCGAGGTGTGAACCCGAAAGAATCGACAGACCGATGACGTCCGGGTCCTCGTCGCGTGCCGATGCAGCGATCTGTGCCGGCGTCAGCCGAATACCGCTGTACACGACCTCCATCCCGGCGTCTCGAGCCGCCACCGCGATCTGCTCGGCACCGTTCGAGTGGCCGTCGAGGCCGGGCTTTGCCACGAGCAGTTTCGGTGGGCCTCCCGCCATCGACTTCACGCGATCGGCGACACGAGCCAACTCGGCAGGACGACGACCAACGGCAGCCGACACGCCGGTTGGTGCGCGGTACTCGCCGAACACCTCGCGCAGAGCGCCGGCCCACTCGCCGGTGGTTCCGCCAGCAACCGCAAGGGCGATGGTGGCTCCCATGATGTTCTCGTCGCCGGAGGCCGCGCGGCGCAGATCGGCGAGTGCGCGGTCTACTGCGTGTTGGTCACGCGCCGAGCGCCATGACGCAACATCGTCGATGGTCTCCTGCTCCACCGCTGGGTCGACCTTCAGGATGGCTCCCGCACCCCCGAGCGGCGACGCCTCGCTCTCGGTGTAGGAGTTCACGCCGACCACCACCTGCTCCCCGGACTCGATCCGACGTGTGCGCTCCGCCATCGACGCAACGAGTCGGCCCTTGAGGTGATCGACGGCCTCGAATGCACCTCCGAGCGCAAGCACCTCCTGCAACTCCGCCCATGCTGCGTCTCGGAGTTCTGCCGTCTTTGCCTCGACCACCTTGGAGCCGTCGAAGATGTCGGGGTACTCGAGCAGATCGGTCTCGTAGGCGAGCACCTGCTGCATGCGCAACGACCACTGCTGGTCCCACGGGCGAGGCAGGCCCAGCGCCTCGTTCCATGCAGGGAGCTGGATCGACCGGGCGCGTGCACGCTCGCTGAGCGTCACGGCCAGCATCTCGAGCAGGATGCGCTGCACGTTGTTCTCGGGCTGTGCCTCGGTGAGGCCGAGCGAGTTCACCTGTACGCCGTAGCGGAAGCGCCGTGCCTTCGGGTCGTTCACGCCGTACCGCTCGAGACCGATGCGGTCCCACAGATCCGTGAACGCACGCATCTTGCAGGTCTCCTCGACGAAGCGGATTCCCGCATTGACGAAGAACGAGATGGATCCGAAGACCTGCTCGAACTGGTCAGGCTGCACCTGTCCGGAGGCTCGTACGGCGTCGAGAACGTCGATGGCCGTTGCGAGTGAGTAGGCAATCTCTTGCACCGGTGTGGCGCCGGCCTCCTGCAGGTGGTACGAGCACACGTTCATCGGGTTCCACTTCGGAGCGTGTGTTGCGCACCATGCGATCATGTCGACGATGAGGCGCTTCGAGGCGTCGGGCGGGAAGATGTAGGTGCCGCGGCTCAGGTACTCCTTCACGATGTCGTTCTGCGTGGTGCCCCGCAAGTCGTGGCTCGGCACACCCTGTTCTGCAGCATTCGCCACGTACAACCCGAGCAGCCAGGCGGCGGTGGCGTTGATGGTCATCGAGGTGTTCATCTCGCCCGGCGGGATGGAGTCGAGCAGCGTGCGCATGTGTCCGAGGTGAGCCACGGGCACACCCACCTTGCCCACTTCGCCGCGGGCGAGGATGTGGTCGGGGTCGTACCCGGTCTGGGTGGGGAGGTCGAACGCGATCGACAGTCCGGTCTGCCCCTTTGCCAGGTTCGTCCGGTACAGCGCATTCGAGGCACGAGCAGTCGAGTGCCCCGAGTAGGTGCGCATCATCCATGCCGATTGCTTCTTCACGTCTGCTCCCTCGTGTTGCCCTGACCGGTCGTCCGCTCAGTTGGTTCGTCGGTAGTCGATGACCCAGATACCGTCGCTCTCGCGCTGGATCTCGATGGCCCATCCCTCCCCCGACCACGTGGATCCGCCACCGAGGAGATCGGTGAACGGCCTCGTGCCCGAGAGCGGGACCTGTGTTCGGTATTCATTGCGGCACGGAGTGGTATCCGCCCCCGACCTACATGCTGTCGGGCGTTGGTCGATTTCGTGCACGATCACCCCGGAACTCGGCAGGTAGGAGTGGTTCCCCACGTTCCCAAGCACCTCGACGGAGATGAACCGCAGATCGTCGAGGGGGAGTACTAGGAGGCGGGTTCCGCTGCTGGTGTTCGAGGGGGCGAGTCGGACCGTGCCGGTCGCCGTGGTGTCGGTTGCGGCGACCGCCACATCGGCAAGTGGCATCCAACCGGCGGCGAGTCGATTCACTGCGAGTGTGTCGGGCGCATTGCGGCGGTCGGGGTCGTACTCGCGCGGTGCCGCACTGTTGCTCATGAGGTCGACGTTGCTCGTGTACCCGTTCCCGTCGCCGGAGTGCGGGAAGCCGAGCGCGTGACCGATCTCGTGCTCCATCAGGTCGACGGCGGGCACCTCACCCCATTCCGGGTGGAAGTCGGAGGCGCCGATGTACACGGCCCGTCCGGTGTCACGTGCACGGCACGGACTGGTGTCGCCGCAGACCTTGCCGGGCCGACCCCATCCGCCGTTCTGGTTCTCTCCGTGTTCGGCATCGGCAACCACGACGACGCCGGTGATGTCGTCGGACGACGCGCGCTGCGCCTCGTCGACACAGTCCCGATGCGTGTCCGTGACCGCCATGTCGATCTCGCCGGAGGCAACGAACTCCGGTGAGTAGGCGCCGTCGGAGATTCCCGTGAAGTACGGCGTGACGTGTTGGTTCAGCAGGGCTGCGATGCGATCGTCGGTGATCTCCAGACGGAAGTCGACCGGGTTGTAGATGGGATCGGTGGTGCCGACCGGGACGTGACACACCCACACACCGAGACGGTCCTCGCCGAGTGAGTAGTTGCGGATGAACGCTGACCCGTCGAGGAGTGCAGCCACAGCGGGAAGCGTTGCTACGGACGAACCCGGAACGGAGGTGGTGGACAGGACAACATCCGACGTGCTTGCGGCAAGCGTGGACGAACTGGCGGCGGATGTGTTGGGGGTCGAGTTATCGGTGGTCGAAGCCGGGTTTCCCGACGAGCATGCAGCGAGTGCGCAGAACGACATCGCTGTGCCGAAGACGATTCGCGATCTCCACGTGACGGTCATGCTGCACCTGCGGTGAGTGTGTGCTGCAGACGTGCCAGGTACTCGCTTCGGGGAATAGCGATTGCGCCGAGCGAGGCGAGGTGCTCGGTCTGCCACTGCACATCGAGCAGTTCCATCCCCGACTCGACCATGAGGTCGACGAGTGCGACGAGCGCCACCTTCGAGGCGTCGCGTTCCCGGGAGAACATCGACTCGCCGGCGAAGAAGCGACCGATCCGCACGCCGTAGAGGCCACCGACCAAGGTGCCATCGAGTGTCCGGGTCTCCACGCTGTGCGCCCAGCCAAGACGGTGGAGCCCGCTGTACGCGTCGACGATTTCGTCGTTGATCCACCCGAGTGGCCGCTTGGGGTCGGCACACGCCGTCATCACCTCGACGAACGATTGGTTGACGGTGATCCGGTAGCGACGCACGCTCTGGCGCAGCGAGCGCGTGACCCGCAGGCCGTCGAGCGGGATGATCCCCCGTGGATCCGGGGAGAACCAACCGAGTTGCTTCCGGGAGATCGGCATGGGGAACATCCCTCGGCAATACGCGTCGATGAGCGTCTCGGGCGCAAGATCGGCGCCGGCCGCCACCAGGTCGTCAGGACCCCACTCCGACGGTTTGGGCATCTGCCACGACGAGGGCCGCAACGCAACCGGGGTAGCACCCCATCGAACGGTCGGCGCGGAACTCACGGACGCGAGTGTGCCCGGACCGATCGCCTACTTGGCGTCGTAGTCGTAGAACCCGCGGCCCGTCTTGCGGCCGAGGCGGCCGGCCTCGACCAGTCGGCGGAGGGTGGGTGCGGGCGAGTCGTTGTTGTCCCGCGACTCGTTGTAGAGCGCCTCGAGGATCGCGACCGATGTATCGAGACCCACGAGGTCGAGCAGTTCGAACGGCCCCATCGGGAAGTTGCAGCCGCCCTTCATGCCGGCGTCGATGGCCTCCATGGTCGCCGTCTTCTGCTCGAGCAGGCGTACGGCGCGGTTCAGGTAGGGGAACAACAGCGCATTCACCACGAAGCCGGCGCGGTCGGCCACCGCGATGGGGTCCTTCCCGCACGAGAGAGCGAACTGCGTGGCGGTCTGGATCGTGTGATCGCTCGCCGTGATGGGGCGAACGATCTCCACGAGTCGCATCGTGGGGGCCGGATTGAAGAAGTGGATACCGCATACGCGGTCGGCTCGTCCCGACGCCATCGCCATGTCCACCACCGGAAGTGTCGAGGTGTTCGTGGCGAGGATGGTGTGCTCAGCGGCGTGCTCGCCGAGTTCGGTGAAGAGGGCGCGCTTGGTGTCGAGGTTCTCCACCACGGACTCGATCACGAGGTCGCATGCAGCCACCTTGGCGACGTCGGTCGTGGTGCTCACCCGAGACATTGCGGCATCGCGGTCCTCGGCGCTCATCTTCCCCTTCGACACCTGTCGGTCGAGCGAGCGTGCGAGCGTGGCAAGGAGTTCCTCGCCGCCGAGTGACGTTCGGGAGCGAACCATCACGGTGAACCCAGCCTTGGTGGCCACCTCGGCCAGTCCGCTGCCCATGATCCCCGAACCACAGATTCCGACGGAGCGGAGGGGTCCGATATCTGTCCCGGTGCGTTCCATTCGGTGAAACTACTGGTCGGTAACTTCACTTGGCAACCTGCGACGGCATCGTCGTGGTCGAATGGGAACGAACGGGATGAAGGTACGGGGTCGTCCCCGACCGCACCCCAGAGCGGAGGCACGAGGACATGGGCGCAATTGCACTATTTGGCGGCAACGGGTGCGCACCCGTGGGCGAGAACGAGGCAGTCACCCAACGTCTTCTCGCCCACGCGAACGTCAAGGAGGTGCTGGTCGTACCGACGGCTGACGCCTTTGAGCGTCCCGAGGAGGCAGTCGCCTCGGCCCGCACTTGGTTTGCGGGCTTCGGAGTAGAGGTTCGGCCACTCATGGTGCTCACCCGGCGCGACGCGATGGACCCGTCGATGGCAGATCTGGTGGCATCGAGTTCGTTCGTCTACCTGCTCGGCGATTCCCCGCTCCACCTCCGCTCGGCGATGAAGGACACCCCGGTCTGGCAGGCGATCACCGAGGTTGCTTCCCGGGGTGTGGTTGCTGCAGCAGGTGCCTCGGCGGCGGCCGTGTGCGATCCGATGACGGATCCTCGTGGAGGCGCCTTCGGGCTCGGTCTGGGCCTCGTCCGTCAGTTAGCGGTCCTGCACGAGGCCGAGACCTGGTCGTTCGAGCGACTGCACCGTGCCCGCCAACTCGCGAAGGGATTCTGCGTTGCGACACTGCCATCGGGTACTGCACTGGTGCAGACCGATGGTCGGTGGGCGCGTTACGGCGAGGGGATGGAGATCGCCGGGGAACTGCCCGGTTAGTTGGCGCTGGTGGCCGGTGCCGCAGTGGTGGGGGCGGTGGTGCCGCCCTTCTCGCTGATCACCACGGACTCGAGCAGAATCGGCTCGCCCGGGGCGCCACTCGGCGATCCGGCGGCCTCCATCGACTTCACCGTGCTGTCGAAGCCCTCGGTGACCTGACCGAACAGCGAGTAACTCGGCGGCAACTTCACACCGTTCTCTCCGGTGATGATGAAGAACTGGCTTCCGTTGGTGTTCGGGCCACTGTTGGCCATGGCGAGCGAGCCCAACTGGTACTCGCCGGCCGCCGGCAGTTCGTCGGCGAAGCTGTACCCCGGTCCACCCATGCCGGTGCCCTCGGGATCGCCGCACTGCACGACGAAGCCCGGGATGATGCGGTGGCAGGTGATGCCGTCGAAGTAGTGGTAGCGGGCGAGGTAGACGAAGTTGTTCACCGTCTGCGGTGCGCGGCTCGCATCGAGTTCGATGGTGAACTCACCCTTGTTGGTGGTGACCTTGGCGACGTAGGTCGTTGTGGTGTCGATACAGACCGGTGGCGCCGCGCCGAAGGTCTGGGTCTTCGGCGACGAGCCGTCCTCGGCCGGGCACGGGAGTGCCTCGCCGGGTGTCACCGAACTCGCAGGTGCCGTGGAGTCTGTGGACTCCTCGCCCGGCAGGGTCTCGGTCACGGGTGCGGTGGTGTCGCCGGGCGCCGCGGAGTCGTCGTTGTCGCTGACGGTGACCGCCCAGATGATGAGCACGAGCACGCCGATGGCTACCGGAATGCCGATGCCCAACTGCAGGCCACGACGCTTCACGCGCTCCTGCTTGCGCTGCTTCTCGAGTTGCTGCAGCCGTTGCTGACGGTTGGCCTTCTTGCGCTCACGCTTTGCGGTTCCCACGAGTGCAGCAGGCTACCGCCGGGCGTCACGGCAGGGCAGCCGTTGCGAGATGGGTTCGGGTCATGGCCACCGGCCATGATGGGAAGATGGAGATCCCCCGCCACGCGATCCCCACGCCGCCGGTGGAGCGCGTGGTGCCCGGGCTGTGGTCGATCCCGGTGCCGATCCCGAACAACCCCCTCGGACACACCAATGTGTATGCCTTCGAGACCGAGCGCGGGGCGGTGCTCGTCGATTCGGGCTGGGACGACGACACCAGTTGGGATGCGTTGGTGAACGGTCTCGCACAGGCTGGCTATCAGCCATCCGAGTGCTTCGGTGTGCTGGTCACACACATGCACGCCGACCACCACGGGCTCTCCGGGCGGGTCCGGGAGGCCTCGGGGGCGTGGGTGGCGATGCACCCCCTCGACGCAGCGATGCTCCCCAA